>Ga0214923_10001521_pt1 | contig 32788 bp, 40 predicted proteins | sample LL1510_MetaG_FD_177993 | JGI IMG/M metagenome (GOLD analysis project Ga0214923, IMG submission 177993) | Freshwater microbial communities from Lake Lanier, Atlanta, Georgia, United States - LL-1510 | ecosystem: Environmental > Aquatic > Freshwater > Lake | place: USA: Georgia | collected...
GGAGGGGCCCCTGGGGCTGGCGCTGCCCTACCACCGGGCCTGCCCGGACCAGGCCCCCGCGGCGGCGGCCCTGGTGGGCCCGGCCGGCGCGCAGGCCCCCGCAGCCAGCGCCAGCGGCAGCCTGGCACGGGCCCTGCAGCTGCTGGCCCAGGCGCGGGCCGCCGGCGCCGAGGGCCCTTGGCTGTTGCGGCACCAGGCCGATTGGCTGATGGGCTGGCTGCTGGCGGATTGGCGCTGGGGGGAGGAGGGCAACAACCTGCGCCTGGGGTGGGATCTGCGGGCCCAGGCCTGGTGGGGCACCATCGCCGAGCAACCCTGGGCCGCCGGCCTGCCGCAGGTGTGCGCCTCCGGCACGCGGCTGGGCCCCCTGGGGGATGGGGCGGCGGCCGCTTTGGGGCTGCCGCCCACCTGCCAGGTGGTGGCTGGCAGCACCGATGCCAATGCGGCGGTGCTGGCCGCCAATCCCCAGCCGGGCGATGGCATCACGGTGTTGGGCACCACGCTGGTGGTGAAGCAAGTTGTGCCCGAGCCGATCGAAGGCCCCGGCATCAGCTGCCACCGCCTGGCGGGGCGCTGGTGGATGGGGGGCGCCTCCAATGCGGGCTGCGCCGTGTTGCGGCGCTTCTACAGCGACCAGCAGCTGGTGGAGCTGAGCCGCCAGATCGATCCCCGCCGCCCCAGCGGCCTGGCGCTGCGGCCCCTGTTGCGGCGAGGGGAGCGCTTCCCCGTGGACGACCCTGCGCTGGAGCCGATCCTCGAACCGCGGCCCGTGGGCGATGCGCTCTACCTGCAGGGGCTGCTGGAGGGGCTGGCGGCGATCGAACAGCAGGGCTGGCGGCGGCTGCGGGAGCTGGGCGCCCCGCCAATCCAGCGGGTGATCAGCCTGGGCGGTGGGGCCCGCAACCCCCAGTGGCGGCTGATCCGCCAGCGGCTGTTGGGGGTGCCGGTGCGCAACCGCCCCCAGTGCACCGCGGCCCAGGGCATGGCCAGACTGGCGCTTTCCGTCAGCCCCCAGCCATGAATTCACGCCTGCGCGACTGGTTGGCCATGGGGCTGTTTGTGGTTTTGGCGGGCTACGTGGGCTTCAGTGCGGTGCGGCTGGGCCTGCTGCTCTGGCAGCGCTTTGGCGTGGGCTAAGGCCGAGGGCCCCCAGCGCCCAGCCCCCAGCGCCACACCGTTGCCTGCAGAATCGCCGCAGCTTCCGCCTGCGCCATGGCCGCCGACCCCCTCACCCCCGCCGTGAGCGATCGGATCTGCAAGCACATGAACGACGACCACGCCGCTGCGGTGCTGGCCTACGCCCGCCACTACGGCGGCGTTGAGGCCCCGCAGGAGGCGCGCATGCTGGCGGTGCGCCCCGAGGCGATGCAGCTGGAGGTGGATGGCCGCAGCCTCGAGGTGCCGTTCGACCACACCCTCAGCGACAGCGAAGACGCCCACCGCACCCTGGTGGCGATGCTGCGGGCCATGCCCCAGGGCTGACGCACCCCTGCGGGGGGAACCCTGAGGTTGGCCCGCCCTGGGCACGCTTCGCTGCCTGCCCCTGTGATCCCCTGCCTGCCTTCGCTTTGGCGCGCGGCCCTGGCGCTGATCTCAGAGCCCAGCTGCCCGCTCTGTGGCGCCGCCGCCGCCCCGCCGCCGCTGTTGTGCGGCACCTGTCTGCAACGGCTGGCGCTGCCGGAGGGCGGGCTGCAGGGGGATGAGCCCTTGCTGTGGTGTGCCGCCGCCCCCTACGACGGCGCCCTGCGGCAGCTGCTGCTGCGCCAGCGGCCCACGCCCCAACCCGCCCTGATCCGGGCCCTGGCCCTGGAGTGGCACCGCTGTTGCAGCCAGGTGCTGCCGGGGGCGGTGCTGGTGCCGATCCCCAGTTGGAAACGGCACGGCAATCCGTTGCCGCTGCTGTTGGCCCAGGCCCTGGCCCACTGGGCGGGGCCCTCCACCCAGGTGGTGCCCACGCTGCTGCGGCGCCGGCGCCCCACCCTCGGCCAGCACCACCTGGGGCGCAACCTGCGGCAGCGCAACCAGCGCGGGGCCTTCACGGCGCCGGCCGCCACCCCCCGGCGACCGCCCATCTGGCTGGTGGATGACATCCTCACCACGGGGGCCACGGCGGTGGCCGCCGCCGCTGCGCTGCAGGCCAGCGGCCATGCGGTGCAAGGGCTGTTGAGCCTGGCCCGCACCCCGGCCCGCCGCAGGCTGTGATCTAAGATCCCAGGGTCGCTGAGGCGACGGGCCGGGATAGCTCAGTTGGTAGAGCAGGCGACTGAAAATCGCCGTGTCCCCAGTTCAAATCTGGGTCCTGGCATTCATTAATTTATCATTTCTGGGTTAGATCCAACTGTATTTACCCATGCCAATCATTATCCCCGATAAACCTGGCGAGCTTTTCAATAACGCTGACAGCTTTGGAATGGTTTTTGATAATGCGTTTAAACGGCAGGCTGATTGTGGAGCGCATGCCAATTTGAGTCTGGCAGAAAAGAAGGATCTGGCCATCCAGGCTTGCTCTGATCATCCTTTTTTTCTCAGCAACCCGGAGTTGGCATCTCAAGTGGCTGATTTCAGGCTTCGTTTATTCGGGCACTAGTCGATTCAGGTGAGTCGTAAGAGTCGAATGTCTTAAGCTGCTAATTCATCCATAAAAGGCTCTTCCACCTCATCGGGGAATGGATTCTCTTCGAAGCATTCCTCGTCATGTGCAAGCTCGCCAATGGCTTCGCTCTGCACCACTTGGGCAGGGCTTGGATTGGAGAGTAAGTCTTCAAGCCGGGCAATGCGTCGTTCGGTACACTCCAGGGTTGAAAGGGTCTTTGATTGCATTTCTGCAGCCGAATGGGCCGCAGCGAATTGACTGATTTTTTCTTCTACAGCCTCGAACCGTTGCTCAAGCTCAAGCAGTCGGAACGTCAATGATTCGCCAATGTTGCTTAATGCCTCCAGACATAGGCCGAGCGATGCAAGGACGTCTGTCTGTGAGCGGGTCTCCGGGCTTGCTGGCGTTCCTGTCGACATGGGAGCAGAACTGCGGTTGGGTGGATGGTATCGGCTTCAAAGCAAGACGCAACCGCCATGCCTGCAAGCGGAGGGCGACCGGCTCGCATCCTTGCAGTGTGAGCTCTGGTGTGAGGGCTCGTTCAATGAAGAGTATTGGATGGTGCCTTGTTTTGATACGGTGGGCCGCCTGGAAAATAATTCGCGAGTTCGCCTGCGTGAAGCAGAACGATAGGGGTTAATGCAGCTCGTAATCGAGGTTGTCAATCAACCACCGATTGGGTGTCTAGAGCGGCGGCTGCGGAACGCCACCAAGAGCACGCCAAGATGGTGAGAGATACAAATCCGCACATCAACGGCGACAACTAATAGCCGACATCAAATGTGATTTTCACAGAATTCGCAGGGGTACCAAATGGAGAGACTCAGTGGAGGGGCCTATCTTTTTACCGCCTCTCCCCATCGCATCAGGCAGCATCCAACCACCCATAGGGTGCTTGGATGCAACGACCCGCCAATGGGCGGATGGAACTCTTGTTTTCAGTTCTGCCTGTTAGGATGACTCCTATCCAACTGTGGCGCTTAACGACAGGCAGTTGTTGATTGCCCTAAGTCGACCTGTTGATCTTGCCTCCCTGGCTGAATTCAGTGTCGCTACAGAAAATTTAAGTTCTCCAGCATCCCTCAAGTCAAGTGTCAAACTTTGCCTCTGAGCTAACTCGAATGCTTTCGGGAAGCTTTAGCAACCAGGCTCAGGCATTTGAAAACCCACCGTTGTACGGAAATATTCTGGTTCGTATTCGCCCAGTCCCTCACCTTCAAGCCTATAGTTTGCTGCTTGAGCAGGCATATGCGATTGCTCCGAATGAACCCTATCGGGTTAGAGTTCTACGCCCGGGTTATCGCGACGACGGAACCCTTGTGATTGTTAATTATGCCATTGAGTCTCCTGAGCGATTTTATGGTGCTGTAGAAGTGCCAGCGAGGCTCGCCGAACTTGTCGAGGCTGATCTAAGACTTCTGTCTGGTTGTACCTATTTGGTTGAAAAGACCAGTGAAGGATTTATCGGGAAGGTTGAGCCTGGCTGTAATTGCAAGGTTTTCAGGAGGGGTCGTGATTCTTATCTTCTGAGTGATTTTGAGCTAACCACTCAAACGATGCAAACCATCGACCGTGGCTATGACCCTGTCACCCATGAGCACCTTTGGGGCTCAATTGCTGGACCGTTTCGTTTTGAAAAGCTTTGCGACTGGAGCGAGGAAATGCCGGCCTGTTGGAATTAGGTTGTCCTACAGGCTCATCGGTTGAGCAATGAAGCTCCTGCTAAATCACGATATCGATAGGCTCCGTCTATTGTCAGGTAGCGATCAAGAGCTTCGATTTGATCGTGAAGGCGAGTGCCTTCGGATTGATCTCCGAGAAGATTACATTCAGATGTGGCAAAACGAGGTCACAGCCAAGGGAGACAGTGCCAACCTTTTTTTTGCGTGTGAAAAGTCTGGTGGAAGTCTTGAAGCGACTAAACTGACCTGGGTTGTTGGTTCAGCAATTTGTCCAGAATCGGTTCAGACCAAAGAACAATTCACTGAAACTCTCCTGAATCTTGGGGTTTCTAAGAATCTTGCCTCATTGGCTCTTGAGTATTGCCCTGGTTTGATTACCACGATTGCCTGGGCTTTCTATTTTGAGAGACACGGATGGTTGACGGCAACTCCGATTTGCAATCTCTGATTGGACGGGCAAAAGTCTTTAACACCGACTTGTTTCAAGATCTTCCCGATGGTCTCCATCAAGTTCTTGTAGATGCGAATCAGAGTCAACGTCAACTCAGTGATGCTGAGCTGCAACGCTTTGCATGGTATTCCAATCTTTCGTTCGAGCAGCTGTTGGCGCTGAGGGCCCTTGTCGATCCTTGTGTTGGCCAAACCCGTCAGGCTTTGGCGCTGCATCATCCGGGATTGTTTGTTGCTGGCGGACCCTTGGCAACCCCAGAGCGCGCTCAGGCTTGTTGGCGTGATTGCACGAATTTCTATCGTGTTGTGATGTATGCCGTCGCTGCAGCCAGGCCTCGCTTTTGCGATCAGCAGTCCATTGACGCTTTGAATGAGCTTTATTTGGTCATGAATGTACCAATAGATGGGCTCGCTTTTGCCCTGAGACAGTTGGGTTCGATTTCGAGCGTATCCTTCGAGGCCCTTTATGGCCGCTCCAGAGTCGCAGCGCTGCTTCAGGATTCTTTCGATAACTTATGTGAACTGCTTTTTGGCGGCTCTGTAACGACCTAAGAAGCTTTTGCCAGGAACGGCTCGGACCCATTCCACTATGGCCACAGCGCGTTGACATTGAATGGCTTTACCCCTTCTGGAAGCTCCTTGCACAACCCAGAACTCACGGGTCTCCCTGATGGCTTGCATGCAAGGTGGTAGTGCTCCCTCTGACCGGGATGAACGTAAGGCTGTCATTGAAAGGTCTTACAAGCAGATCTTCTTTCATGCCCTGAAGGTTGATCGTGAGCCTTATTTGGAATCTCAATATCTCAATGGATCGATTACTGTAAGAGATTTTATTCGCGGCCTGCTGCTTTCTGAACGATTCCTCAGTGATTACTACCACTGTAACTCTAATTACCGAATGATTGATCAGGTGATTGGCCGTGTGCTCGGTCGCCTGGTTTATTCGAATGAAGAGCGCTTGCGCTGGTCGATTGTGATTGCTGAGCGGGGCTTCACAGCGTTTGTTGATCAGCTGCTGGACAGCGACGAATACCTCTCCAACTTCGGTTTTGATCTGGTACCTTTTCAGCGCTCAAGGCTGTTGCCAGGTCGGCGCGCTGGTGAGCTGCCGATCTATCAGCAATTCCCGCGTTATGGCTCTGATTGGCGGGATGTGATGGCCAAGCGCGCCCCTTCGCCCAATCAGATCCTTGCCCCCACGGGTCAGGTCTCAGACGCGTGGATCAACGGTCAGCCGCCGGCTTGGGCTATCAAGGTGTGGCTTGCATTGGCAGTGGTTGGTGGCCTTGAGATTACACGCGTGTTGCTGACTGTCGCTCTTGCTGCTCTACGGCACTCGTAATCGTTGCAGTAGCTCTAACGTCTTGCTTTCACGTCACTGAATCCAGTGCTCGACCTTTTGCAGTGGCAGCCCCCTGAAGTGCAGCTGCCATCGGTCGGTTCTACGACACCCCTGGATGCGAGGGGTGCCAATTGGAGTGGACGGACCTTAGCTCAGCTTGATCTTCGAGGTGCTGCTCTCTGCAGGGTTGATCTGCGCGGCACCGATCTCAGCACCTGTGTGTTGGATGGGGCTGATCTGCGTCTGGCTCGCTTCGATGCATTAACACGTTTCCCTGAGGGATTTGATTTCAGCTCCTCGGGAGCTGTGGGTCCTGGGGCCAATTTGAACGGAGCTTTTCTAAATAGCGCGGATTTGCGTGGGTTGGACCTTCGTGGATGCCATTTGATGGGGGCCTATCTGAGCGGAGCAGACCTCAGCGGTTCGCTGCTTGATCACATTCGCTTTGTTGGTGCTGATTTGCGCCATGCCGTTTTGCGGGGTGCTTCATGCGTGGGCAGCAGCTTCACGGGTTGCCAGCTTGACTTTGCTGATTTTCGGGCCGCCGATTTGACAGATGCTCGCCTCCAGGGAGCAGATACGCTGGCCGGCTCTGATTTTTCCGGCTGTTTGGGACTTGAGCCTGAGCGGGCTGCATTGTTGTCGAGACCATACATGGAGTTGGACACCTGGAACCCGTTGACCCGCGAGACAACACGGTCAAGCCTTGAGCGGTAGGCCTCCGTGAAGTCACGCAACATTGTGAAACAATTGGTTGAGCTTTATGAAGCTAAGGGTGTATTGGTTTCCATTGCACTGAAGATGGACCTGTTGACACGATCCTCGGCCCATGCCCTTCGGTCCTGCCTCTCTCCTTGGGGTTGAGCGCTTCTCTCAGGAGAGTGAAGCCCCTCTCGAGCTCATTCCCGGTGATGACGACGCCAAGAAAGAGCAGATAATTGCTGCCGTCTATAGGCAGGTGCTGGGCAATGCTTATGTGATGGAGAGTGAGCGTCAGCTCGTCGCTGAATCTCAGTTCAAGCTTGGCGAAATCAGTGTGCGTGAATTTGTGCGCAGCATCGCCAAGAGCGAGCTTTACAAGGCCCGCTTCTTCGATGCTTGTCCACGCTATCGCTACATCGAACTTGCATTCCGGCACCTGCTGGGTCGAGCTCCCGTTGATTTCCAGGAAATGAGGAATCACGCAGAGCGGTTGGATGCCAAGGGCTACGAGGCCGACATCGATAGTTTCCTGGATTCCGACGACTATCAACACACCTACGGGGAGTGGACCGTCCCCTACCAGCGCGGTTGGAAGACTGAAAGTTGTACAACCATGCAGGAATTCACGTGGAGCTTTCAGCTTCTGCGTGGTAACAGCAGTAGCAGCTTGAAGGGTGATTTGGCGGGTATCTCCAGCAAGCTCGGCGCCGCCGCTTACCAGAACCGCCCCATGGCAGTCGTTCCTCCCTCTTCGTTGGAGTCCCAGGGCTTCAGTTTCCGTCCTGCGAAGAATCTGGCCGATGCATCGACCCGTCTAGGTGTGGGCGCCTCCGACCAAGGCAAAACCTTCCGTGTCGAAGTCACGGCCTACAGCGCGAACAACGTTCGTCGTGTTTCCCGTTACACCCGTGGAAATCGTGTCTATTACGTTCCCTTCGACAAGCTTTCTGAACAGTTCAAGCGCATTCACCTTGAGGGTGGAAAGATCGCCAGCATCACACCGGTGACCTAGTTTCATGTATTCGCGCAAGGGTTGAGTCTAGCCAACACGGATGATCAAGTGGCGTTAACTGCCCTGTCATCGTATATAACAACACCAACCACTTAATCAGATCCTCCACCCCCATTGTTCCCATGTCACCCAACCGTTCTAATTCCCTCGGCTTCGGAGCCACCCAGCTGATTTCGGGCCCTGTTTCATACAGCCGAACCCGCTTGCCCTCTGGCGAGGCAGCGCTGACCAACGGCACATTCCGGAATCAGGATCTCTCTTCTGCCCCCGATGAGTTCGCTCCGGACGATGAGTTTGCACTGACCATGGTGATTCGTGCTGCTTATCGCCAGGTTTTTGGCAATGTGCAGCCTATGGAGAGCGAGCGCTGCATCAGCGCTGAGTCTCGCCTGCGCCAAGGCGAAATCACGGTGCGTGAGTTTGTTCGTCAGCTAGCGAAATCCGAGTTTTATCGCTCTCGCTACTTCGAGTCTGTTGGCCCGCATCGCTCAGTGGAACTGAGCTTTAAGCATCTACTTGGCCGTGGACCCTCCACCGAAGCGGAGGTTACGGCTCAGGTTGCTCAGATGGCGACTGGCGGTTTTGATGCCGCGATTGATCACCTTCTCGATTCAGACGAGTACTTCTCAGCTTTCGGCGAGGACACGGTTCCCTATGCCCGCAGCTGGGGCTCCGCTCCCGGCATGCCTCAGGCGAGCTTTAATCGCATTGCTCTTCTCGAGCAAAACTTCGCAGGGAGCGACACGGCCATTGGCGCCAAAAGTCAGCTTTTGGGCTCCCTCGCCCAGGGCATCGGGCTGACCATCAAAGTACCCGCTCAGGTGTACCGCAGCGCTGTTGTTGGTGGTGGTGGCTTCTCGGGCACAGGAACGGCGCGCACCGAGTTTTCGGCCGTGAAACGTGCGCTCTCCGATGGCGGTGACAGCGCTCCGATGCGCGGTGACCTGTATGTGGGCTTCGGTCTCGGGCAGCGTGAACAGGAAGTCTTTGCACGCACGCCTGGTGATTCCCCCGATCTGATCCAGGCGTTGATTCGGGCCACATACCGCCAGGTCATGGGTAATCCCCATCTGATGGAAAGCGAGCGCAACCTCACTGCAGAAAGCAAGTTCGCCGAGGGTGTCTCCAGCACCCGCGAATTTGTCCGGGCCATTGCCCTGTCCGCTGAGTACAGCCGTCGTTTTTTTGCCAGCAATGCTCCTTATCGCTTTGTCGAGCTGAACTTCAAGCACCTCCTCGGCCGAGCGCCCACCTCACAAGCCGAGGTTAGTGAGCACATTCAGCGCCTCGCCACCCATGGCTACGAGGCGGAGATCAACAGCTATGTCGACTCCGCTGAATATCAGCAAACCTTTGGTGAGGACACGATCCCGTACCAGCGCATTGCAACGGAGGCCGGTCGTTCCCAAGTGGCCTTCAACCGCCATCTCTCCCTAGCCCAAGGCTACGCCGCGAGCGACACGGTCCAGTCTGCGTCCAGCCTTGTGGCATCAGTGGCGACGAATGGCGTCCCAAGCAATTGGAACTCCACGACCCAGCGCATCAACCGTGTTGCTGCCGCCTCGGGCACAACGGAACCCACCGGAAAGCGCTACCGGATTGTTGTTCAGGCGCAACCAGCAGGCGGCCGCCAGCGCACCCCTAACGCCAGCTATTTGGTTTCGGGCAAGGACATGACGTCTCAGTTGGGCTACATCCATCGCCGTGGCGGGCGGATTGTATCGATCACCGAGGTGATCTGATCCATTTCTGATTACTCAACGCCTGATTGACTGCTCCTTCCTTTTCTTCCAATGACTGACACCACTGCTGTAATACGAGCTGCCTACCGCCAGGTTTTCGGCAATGCTCACTTGATGGACGAGGAGCGCTCTGCCTCAGCGGAGAGCCTTTATGTGAATGGCGACCTCACGGTGCAAGGCCTGGTCACGGCCCTCGCCCAATCCGACACCTATCGTCGTTTGTTCCTGGAGAAAAACGGTCCTTACCGTTTTGTCGAACTCAACTTTAAGCATCTGCTCGGCCGAGCACCCCATAGCCAGGCTGAGGTCAGCGAACACGTTCAGCGACTGGCGAATGAGGGCTATGAGGCTGAGATCAACAGCTACACCTTCAGCGATGAATACATCGGGGCCTTTGGCCTCGAACATGTCCCCTCGATGCGTGGAGCCTCCACTCAGGTTGGTCAGAGCAACCTGAGTTATACCCGCTCTGTTGCGATGGATTCTGGTTTCGCTGGTTTTGATGGCTCAGGCCAATCCCGGTTAACCATGAGTCTTGGAACGGCCTCTGCGCCTGGGGCTGGGCCCAAACTTCCTGGCCCTGGTGGCCGTGACAGCAAGCGCTACACGATCAAGTGGACCACTGCCGCTCCGGTCGGTGTGCGCCGCCGTTCTGTTCAGACCAGCACCGCTCCATACAGTTCCTTGGGCATGGCCATCCAAGGGATCCAGCGCCGCGGTGGCCGGATCCTTTCTATGACGAAAACCTAATCCTTGATGCTTGGGGCCCCGGACCGCAGCGGTTATGAGCGATGATCTAGCCTGGAAGTACGATTCCAGGCTTTTTCTTGCCCTCCTGCGTTCACGGTCCAACTCAGATGCCATCGATTCCTCAGCGCCATCTTGACCAGCAATCCAGGCTCGCACCCAAAGCCCCTGGCTCTGTCTCCCAGGTTGAATCGGCTTTGTCGATGATGGTTGAGTCGATGGTTCATATGGTTCAGCGCGCACGCGAAGGTTCCTCCTCCAGCTTTGACGATCGGATCTGAGTTCCGCATCTCAATGGATTTGGCGTCTTTCGTTGAGCGCAGTGAAGGGTCTTGGCGCTCGATGCGCAGTGGCCATTCCCTCGCTTTTCAGCAGTTCGAAGAGGTGCTTAGTCAGATCACGATTGAGCAGCTTTCTGCCAGTGATCATCGTGTCGTGGAGCTCCTTGAGTCCGCCTCGCAGGATCCAGGGCTGATTCAGTCTCCATTCCGTATGGAGTGGAGTGCAGAGAGCGATTGGGAGCCGGATGACCCATCTGGGGTTTCCAGCGGTTCCTGCGTGCTGGTGCCTATCCCGGCTGACCATAGCAGTGGCATCTTGCTCCGAAGTGTTGGCTATGCCGAGGCCGAGCAAGCGATTTCTCAATATCGCTTTCTCTCGGACGGTACCTTTTTGTTGAACACAAAATACGGTCAGTCCATCGCTGAGGAGCGCATCTGGTTTGTTTCTGAGCATGTGCGCTGCCGTTCATCTGTTCTTCGTACGTCAGAAGGTTCGGGAGTTCTGCAAACATCATTCGCGTCTGAAGTTAGACGGCTCACCCTTTGATGCACGCGTCGCTTCAGTTTGCCCGCATACTTTGCGGCCACTTCAGCAACCGTAATCAGGCACAGGCTGATCCCAGCAAGTTTGCCCATATCAATATTTTCTTTTTGCCGCTTCCCTGGGAGGTTTTTCAGGGGCCTGGGTTTTATTCTGAGCAAAGTTACGATCACGATCCTTGGCGCCCCTACCGCCAAGGAGTCCACCGTTTGCGGGAAGGGCGACATGGAATGCACATTGTGGATAACTACGGTTTGAGCAACCCCGAACGCGTGGCGGGTGCTCCACAACATATCCTCCTTCTTGATCAGATCAAGATTGATCGGTTGCATCAACGTTGCGGCTGTTCGATGCATTTCAAAGGTGACTCCTTTCATGGTTACCAGGGGTCTCTTGAGCCGGGGAAGGGGTGCTTGGTCCCACGAGAGGGCATGCTCACCTACCTCGTCAGCGAGGTTTTTGTCGATCAGACCTCTTGGTCGAGTCGGGATCGTGGCTTTGATCCTCAAACGGATCAGTTGGTTTGGGGTTCAGAGCATGGTTTTCTCAAGTTTGAGCGCATGGCTTCCCTCGCGGAGCATCTACAGGACGATTGGCTCATTGGCTTGAGCGATTAGATTCTGGTGGTTGTCTAATGCCATCTTCACCCTTCGATCACCAGTTGCGGGCATGGATTCGCTCCCAACACCTGATCTGCGTGGGAACGGATTTTATTTTTGAAACGGTTGATCAGGCTCAGCTGGAGCGCTTTGAGCATTGTTTGGAGTCCATTGGAGGATCGATCCGCACTGTTGAGGCTGTCGGCAATTGGCCTATGGGACCAAATCGCGCGTTCAAAATCCTCCGTGCTACAGCCAGCGTGCCCAGGCCTGGTGGGGAGAAGCTTGTGCAGTACTGGGCTACCCGTGGCTCAAATCAGACCCGCTATTCCGAGATCAGCCTTTAAAAGTCTCGATCTTTGCTGCGACAAATGGGTCCGGATCCTCAGTGTGGGTTGGTTGAAGGCCGAGCTGCTCCATCGCCATCAGTGCCGCGTAGCGGCTCTCCCAAAATGGTGTTCGCTCTGGATCACCCCAGCGCTCGAGCTCTTGATGGCAGCGCTCGGGCAGAACCGTTGCGAGCGTCAAAATGGCTGCCGGCTTTGATTTCATGAATTGTGGTCGTCGTGTGTCTGCGGCATCGATGAGCCAGTTCTCGATTTCTTTGCGGGCCGCATCTGGCCAGTTGACGAGTTTCCGAAAGAGGTGGATAAAGAAATAGTGGGCCCCATAGTCGTTGTGTGCTTCTTCCTCCCAGCGCTGCTTGATTAATGGCCAGATGCTGTCAGCGGATTGTCCCTCGAGGGTCTGGAGTGCGAGATAACAGCGGCTGAAGTCCGTGCCAAAAAATTCCTGCAGAAGGAATGCATGATCTGGAGTCTGGTCATACTGATGCACCAGCACAAGATCGTCAGGCTCGTCCATCAACAGAGCGTCGATCGTGATGGTCAGCGACTGACCCATGCATTCTCTTGTCTGTTCAGGCCAGAGAGCCTTGAGGGCTCTGAATCGAAATGCTGGTGAGACTGGCGCTTTCAGCACGCTCGGCAGCAGTTCCAGCGACCTCCCGTCGATGATGTCCTGGATGGCCGCCTGGCGGTCCATCTGGTTCGGCAGAACCAGGTGTTCCTCGATGGAATCGAGATACTCTCGCTCCTCGGTGAGTTGTGCGAGCGCTGCTCGTGCGGCGCCCCGTACCCCAGGCTGCGGGTCATCGATGAGCGCTCTGATGTTCTCGGCGGCCTGTTTGATGTTCAGGCCGGCCAGGCTTTGGATGATCACGCGCCTGTTTTGTGACCCATCGTTCAGCAGTTTGATCAGGCGCTGATGGATGTCCTGGTTTTGGCAGTTGAGTTGCTGCAGTGCCCAGGCACTGTTTTCAATTAGGTAAATGTCATCACTCTCCAAACATTCGCCGATGACCGGTATGGCCTGCACCGCCTTAAGCTGTCCTAGCACTTCAACAGCTTTGCGTTGCGCGAGCCTGATGGATTGCCCTCTGCTGGGCTTCTTGAGCAGGGCGATTAAGGCCGCTTCGGAGGTGTCTCCTGGGAAATTGATCAGGTGAGAAGCCGCCATGTAGTAGTCGCTGGCAGCGTCGAGCTCCCCTTCTGGAAGCGTGAGGATGCGAAGAGCCTCTTCATGCGACAGGCCCAGGTGGATGTTGTTGAAGCGACTCACGGATGCAACCTGCGCAGACCGCAGACGTTGTTCTCAACGATGACTTTGGTGCTTCAAGGGCCCTGTCTGGGCCCTCGTTAAGAACTGTCTACGGGCTGGCTTCGGCGACGTGGCCCCGGCAACCTGGGTCCAGCCAAACCAGACAACCATGGGTCCGTCACTCACCAATGCGCTGACTGTCACAACCGCCATCGGTGGCCGCACGTCCCTTTGCACCCCCCGTCAGGTTCGTGTCCCGGTTGGTGCTCTCTCCCAGGCGATGCGTGCCATGCGCCAGAACGGATCAGCTGTCATTGGGGTGCAGCGTCATTCCCACGTGCAATCGGCACCAGCCCCTTTCCGTAGCGCGGAGCAAGCCACGGATTCCGTAGCCCCGACCGAAGCGAAGACCCGCCGCCGGAACCGCACAAAACAGGTTTAGCCCCTCAGGTTAAATACCCCATCATCGGGCCGGCCTTGTTTGAGTCCGTCCCAGTCGATGGTCTTCAGGAACGCGTTCCCATCCTGCGTCTCCACGACGTCAACGCCCCAGCTTCCACGTTGGAGTGGTGACCCCGGCATCCCTGGGCTGTCTTTGCGTCCGCCCAGAGCCAGGAGTTCATGGTCTGCCCCGTGCCCCATGCCTTTCCGCATGGCACGCCATGCGCGGATCAATTCCACCGCCAGAGCACTGGCCTCCAGCTCCGATTCAATGCGCACGAGCCAATGGGGGTGTTCCAGAGCTTCTGCTGAGCTGATGTGCTGGCTGCTGGCTTGAAGCGTTTCTGCCAGCACCGCTGGACTCAGGCTGGGTAAGGCTTCGGAGAGAACCTGGAGGTTGTGTGAGACGACGAAGCAGGTCATGGCAGCTTGTGTGTGACAAAGACCCTAAAGCCTGAATCCAGGGGTGGATAATTCAGCAACGTCTGAACTCCGCGCTTGTGTCTGAGGCCCTCTCCTCCAGCGTGAACGGGCAGCCCCAGCAGCTCAACGAGCAGGAAGCCAGTGAGTTGGCTGAAGAGCTCAAGCAGCAACTTCGCAGAGGCTATCTCCCGCCGAATGATGCGACTGCCATCGAAAAAATGGTGGCCGGTCTTGGGGATCCCAGGGGGCTGATGCGTTTGACTTTTGCGGAAAGTCTTGGTGCTGTCGGCAAAGCTGCGGTTCCTTCCCTCTGCCGAGCCCTCTCAAGCCATGAGAGCGTCACCGTGCGACGGGCGGCCGCCAAGACGCTCACCCTGATTGAGGACCCCCGTGCTTTGCCGGTGCTGCTCGAGTCGCTTCGCGGCGACCCTGATCCCGTGGTTCAAGGCTCAGCCGTTGGTGCGATGGCGGCCGTTGGTGCTGAGGCCATCCCCCTTCTCCTTGAGGTGCTGATCCATCCTGAGAGCACGGCGATGCAGCTTGGCCTCGCCAGTTGGGCGCTGGCCTTTGTCGGTGCGCGTGCACCGGAAGCGCTTCGGGATGCTGCCGCTTCGCAGCATCCCGAAATCCGCTGTGCCGCCATCGCCGCACTCGGCGATCAAATTCAAAGCTTGGCGGACAACGCCGCCAAAGATCTTGTGCTTGGAGCCTTATCTGACATCGATGCTGATGTTCGTGCTGAGGCGGCGACGTTGCTCGGCAAGCTCCATGACCCTGACTGGGCCGCACCTCAACTGGAGCCATTGCTCCACGATTCAGTTGAACAAGTTCGAAAGAACGCAGCACTTTCCCTGATGAAGCTCAGGGCAATTGCATCGATTCCGGCTCTGCACAAGCGGTTGCAGCAAGAAAACCATACGGATGTCCAAAGCGTCCTTGCTTTGGCGATCAGTCAGCTGAACAGTCAGGACGCCTGATGCGTTGCAGGTCCTTAAGTCGCATCACAGCCGAGCTCAACGTTTCTTTCACGTAGCAATCCAGCGTCTCCTCGTTGAGTAATGCATTGAAGCCTTCTTCAACTTTTGGATCATTGATTTCAGCCAGGGCGTTGATGGCGGCAACCCCTTGGGCGGGGTTGTCGCCGCGGCTGACCTCAAGAAGCAACGCCACAGCTTGTTTGCCAACCTGGCCGAGGGCCATCACCGACGCCACGGCGACGACGGGAGATTCATCTCTGAGCCCATCCCGCAATACGGCCATGGCGCTATTGCTGAACGGCAAGCCGGGATAGTTCGAGGCCAATTGTGCATATGCCTTCACGCAGCTTGCACGAACAGTGGCATCTTCTGCTGCTTGAAAGCAATCAGCGATCGGTTGCATCGCTGACGCGCCAAAAGCCCCCAAAGCCCGCACCGACGCTCGTCTCAGTCCCACATTGGGTTGACTGAGCAGTGCAACCAGCCTTGGGATTGCCTCCTCTTTCCAGCGCTCTCCCATGGCAGTGAATGCCTGAGTTTGGATGTAGGGATTTGGATGCTCTAGGTCCTCAAATAGCCTGTCGAGTTCTTCTGAGCTCACGACGTTCTCTGGGGTCCCGTTTGTTTCTTCCTAGCTTAATCCTTGGCTTGTCCGTTTCGCGTTCTTCACCATTGCTGTGCAAGAAACAAAAAAGGAGGCCCGAAGGCCTCCTGCGCTCAAATTGATCCCGTGGGAGAAATCAGGAGAGGGCGTTGATGGCGTAGTCGAGGTAAGCCTTGAACTCGTTCAGAGCCTGGGGGCTCATGTCGCGAGGGGAGCAAGCCCGGTCGCGGGTGAAGGTCAGAGCTTCCACGTAAGCAGCGGTAGGCAGACGCAGGGTGCGGTACACCTCGCGAGCGCCGGCGATGCCCCACTCGTCCAGGGGGCCGGTGCCACCCACAACCAGGCAGTAATTGATCAGGCGCAGGTAGTGGGCCAGATCGCGGTAGCACTTGTCCACCTTGGTCTGGTTCTCACCAGCCTCACCGGGCTGCTTGAGGTAGGGGTACTTGTTGAAGCAGGCATCGCCAGCTTCCTTGGTCACAGCGTCAAGGCCGGCAGCCAGCTTTTCAGCAGCTTCCAGGCGAGCAGCAGCACGTTGAATGTTGCCCTGAACGGCTTCGAGGTCGTTCTGGGAAGGGAAGCGACCAGCTGCGTCAGCGGCGGTCACAACGGTGGTTGCAACGGATTTCATCGTTGAGATCCTAAGATGGGTGTTTGTGTTGAAAAAAGCCTATCTATCGATGATTCAGCTGAGGGCGCTGATCACGCGATCGAAGTAGGAAGCAGCTTCGGCAACCAGTGCAGAGCAGTCGCCCTTAACGGTTTCCATCTTGCGGAAACGAGTTTCCACTGGGTTGGTGCCTGTGGTGTTGGTCTCGTTGATGTGAGCCGTGGAGGAGGCCTTCATGATGGCCACAGCACGGGCGGCGGACTGAAGGGGCACGCCCAGAGCGATGTAGGTTTCCTTCAGGCCGTTCAGGCAGCGGTCATCCAGGACGGAAGCATCACCAGCCAGCAGGGCGTAGGAGATGTAGCGAAGAACGATCTCCCCGTCGCGCAGGCAAGCAGCCATACGACGGTTGGGATAGCAGTTGCCGCCGGCTTGGATCAGGCCTGTGTTCTCGCAAATCATGCCGGTCACAGCGTCGGAGACGATGCAGGAGGCGTTGGAGGTGATTGCGTTAACAGCGTCAAGGCGCTTGTTCCCTTCGGCGATGAAGCCTTTCAGGGAAGCAAGTTCACTACCGCCGATGGCGGCGGTTTTGGCGTCGGCGCTAACGACGGCGCGGGAAAATGCGTCGAGCATGAGAGGGGACTTGTTTGGGGAGGCTGAGGCCACCTAATGCAGTTCTTTACTCGTTCGGAGAACCGATCGGCTGTCTACTGCTTCCTGCATGACTTCCAGAGCACTGGAGCCATGACAGTGGTGACGTTGCTTTGGCCCACTGGGTCAAGGCACATAAGGACCATAAGGGCAATCCCGAGGCAGCTCCCGTCAATCAGCTTCGACACGCAAACCTTCGTTATCAAACATCCCTATTCTGGCTTTGCCGTTGCCCTGCAAGCGTTTTGCGTCGTGCTGTGGCGTGCTCAAGCGCTCCAGGGTGATGCCCTCTTCATCTTTGTTTCAGATTTGCTCCGTCCCCGTGGGCGGTGGTTGACCCCTCGTAGCTTCTCTACAGACCAGTGGCTCCGAGATGGACGCAACCTCACAGGACATCCAAGAATCCATTGAGCAGCTCGTGGCCTACCGCGACCGTCTGCGCCAGGATGTCATTGCGATGGGGCAAAAGCTCAAGCTGCCCGAAAGCAAGATCGACCGAACCCTGGCGGACCACCCGGAGCTCACGCGCTTGGAGGAGGTGCTGGGCCAGCTCCAGAGCCAGCTGGCCCAGCCCGAGGCTTGATCATGGGGGGTCTGTTTGATGTCCCCATGTCGATGCGGGACTTCTTTCAAGCCAGTCGTGGCCAGTGGATGACCCGTCGTGCAGTCCACCACCTGGATCATCAGGACGATGAGTTTGCTGATTCAAACCTGATCATCGAACCCTTTGATCAGCAGGATCCGGTGACGGCCAAGGTCTGCGAAAGTCTTGGTTTTGCCCTTAGAGGTGCCGCCGGCGGAGCACGCTTTTGGTGGGAGAGCAACCTTAAGGAGAGCAGCCGCTCAGAGGATTACGCCGCAGTCCTGGTCGATGCTCCGAACCCTTTGGATCCCACCCGTGGCTTTTTGCTCAGGGATAAGGGCTATGTGGAACAGAAGCCGGTCTTGAGTGAGTACAGCTTTGCGGCGGATGGCCTGCTGACCATCAAGACACGCTATGACACAAACGTTGGGATCGAACGCTGTTGGTTCGTCACCGACCAGGTGCGGATGCGGGTGAGCTCGGTCCAATTCCTTGATGGGGTCTCGATGGCGACCTACTGCACCGAGTTCCGCTGCCCGTCGTCCGATGACCTGGCTGCAACCCGTCGTCAGGCCGAAGCGCTCGCTTTGCGGTACTCCACCCCAGGAGGCGAGTGATGTTTGACCCTTTTCTGGAGCATCTGCAAGCCGGCCTGCAGTCGCGTGGTGCAGAGCCGCTTGAAGTTGAGCCTCAATTTGCCCTGAAGCAGTCGGACAAGCAGAGCAGCACCATCCGCAGCTGGCTCTGGAGCGCCCCTGGATTTCGGCGTTGGCGCGTCACACGGTTGGATGCAGGCGACACCTTGCAGGTTCTGAACTCGGTCGCCTATCCAGATTGCACCTTGGATCACCCGATTCTTGGTGTGGACCTGCTGTGGTTTGGGGCGCGTCAAAAGTTGGTTGCTGTTCTGGACTTCCAGCCCCTGCAGCAGGGAGAGGCCTATCTCCAGCGCCATTACAAGGAACTGTCCGCCCTGCACGAACGCTACCCCGATCTCAGTGGCGAGGAGACCATGCGCTCTTTTGACCCCAATCAATTCTTTTCGCCGTGGTTGCTGTTCTGTCGCGGAGGTGCCGAGGAGGCGCAGACCTCTCTTCCCCTTGCCTTTGAGGGGTTCATGGCCGCCTATTGGCAGATGCACGATCGCGCCTGCTGCGAATCTGTGCCGCTCACGGCCCAGGAGGTCGCTGACCTGCAGCTGGCTTACGACCGCTACAGCGCCGAGCGTGACCCCGCCCACGGCCTGTTTTCAAGCCATTTCGGCAAGCCATGGGCCGATGCCTTCTTAAGTGAGTTCCTCTTCCCCGCGCGCCTGTGAAGCCGATGTCTAATCCCGCGACAACACGGGCCAACAGCCTCGACCCAGTTCAACTTTCCGATTGGCGGTGGCAATGGTTTCTGGATGAAGCGGTTGCCGCCTTGCAACCGCTGGGCCCAGAGCCTTATCCAATCCACCCTCAATTCCTCGCCCGCGATGGTGTGACGGGCTCCAAGGCGAAGCCTGTTCCGGTGGCCACGGCGACCTGGGCATGCCAGACCAAGAAATTCCGACAAGCCCGAGCCGCGTGTGTGTCAGCGGGGGACGCCGCGTCCGTACTCAACTTCGTGATCAACCCACGGACGCGTTATGACCTGCCTTTTTTTGGCGCCGATTTGGTCACGCTTCCCAATGGCCACTTGTTGGCTCTGGATCTACAACCGGTGGATCGTGGAGACCGCCTCCATACCGAAGCGGTTTGGGATCTGCTCCTGCCGATTTTTGAGCGTTGGAAGCAGTCTCTGCCGGACGGAGGCCCGATTCCCGCGGAGGCCCAGCCTTATTTCTCCCCGGGATTTCTCTGGACGCGGATTCCCTTGGGTTCCGAGGGGGATCGCCTGATCGATGCGGTGATTCGTCCGGCATTTCAGGAGTACCTCCAGCTGTACCTCAGGCTTGAGGCATCGGCGACTCCTGTGAGCATGGAGCGATCAGAACTGCTGCTGGCTGGCCAAAAGCGCTACACGCGCTACCGCTCCGAGAAGGATCCTGCCCGCGGCATGCTCAGTCGCTTTTACGGCTCAGATTGGACCGAGGCCTACATCCACGATGTTCTGTTTGATCTCGAGACTCAGCCCGCTGCAAGCAATCCAATCGAATAAAGCGGTCCGGGATCGCCTAGCAGTTCGATGGGGGCGTTATTTGTTCATCGCCTGCGATCAAGATCATCGAATCGCTCGCCGGGCGGTGCGCACGTATCACCCCACCATGCAAGGGTGAGTGAATGTGAAACCAAGCTGCTTCAGCTTGTCATTGCTAACGCGTGCGTTCAACACCCGATCGCTCGTGTTGATCTTCATCCACTTGGCTAGGGGTAGGCCAGCCCGTTCGCACAGGCAATCTGTGAGCTCCTGTCCACTCAGCTGCGTATCGTTGACGAGATTGTATGTGTCGTTCAGCCCCTGCTCAAAAGCGAAGCAAACACCTCGAACGATGTCGTCGCGGTGGATCCAGCACGGCACATTCAGGCCGTTGCGTTGCACCAAGCCGCCGGCCGCTGACAACAGCATCGCTGGAATGTCGCGGCCAGGTCCGTAGATGCCGCCCAGTCGCAGTACGCAAACCTTGATCCTGTGCGACCGAATGGACGCAATCATCTCCTCGGCCTGGACAAGCACCTGGTTGACGGGGTGCTCGGAGTCTGTGGGAGCAGTTTCGTTGGTGATCGCACCCTGACGGTTGCCGTAAACACCACAGCTGCTCAGATGAACAAGCTGAAGCGGCGAGTTGTGGGAGCGCCGATCCAGCGTTTCAATGAGACGCTGCATGCCACCAAGAAATGTGCTGCGGTATTGAGTCAGGTCAACTACAGAACTCTTTGAAGGCGCGAAAGAGATCAGAATTCCATCGATATCTGCGACAAAATCGAGATGAGTGCTGGAGTCGGTTGAATCAAAGATCAGTGGGCTATCGGCCAATTCGGACAGCTCGCTCAACCGCTCGCGCCGTGTTGTGGTTGCCCACAGTTCATGGCCTTCCTGCTTCCAGGCCCTCGCAACAGCCTCTCCCACGTAGCCGCACCCAAGGACGGCTCGCCGCTCACCCGAGGGCAGAATGGGCGTTGGCTGCTTGGCCAGCAGCTGGTAGAGGGAGGCCAGATCAGGAGAAGAGGCCATCTTGCGCTCAGCGAACCGTAAAGTTTTGTAAATCTTAGCCGCCGGCATCAGGGCTGCTGTGGCGTTCGCTACTTGCGCGCTGTGTCGGGCTCCGTTGGCTGCCTCGCCATGGGAAGGTGGGTCGAACACGCGGCATGGGCATGCCTAGTTATCGCGTTGCTGTCGAAGGCCTGTCAGATCTCCACATCAGCTGCCACGGCTGCAGTGGCGATGCCCTCAGTCTGGCGCTGACGGATCTGGGCCTGTGCAGTTTCAAGGTCGATCGGCGCAGTCAGGACGGGCGTCAATGGTTCTTCCATGCAACCTTCAAGGCCGGCTCCATCGACCTACCTGAGGCTGGGTCTGTCACCAGGCTGGCGAGGGTCGACCGCATCAACGACTGAATGCCTCTGTGCTGCTGCTTTCAAGCAGCCAAAGCCCTGCCCCAAGGGGCTAGGGCCAGAGTGGACACACCGCTGACGTCACCCAGGCCAGGAGTGCAGCCTCAGGCCACCACCGCCTCTGTGCTGCCGGTGCGCTGGCGGCGGGTGAGGAAGCCGAACAGCACCTTGCCGATGGCGGCGATCAGGTTGCCCTCCAGCTCCTGGAACATCTTCATGTTCAGGTGGAAGGCATGGTTGGCCTCCTCCACGATGCGGTCGGCGACGGCCTGATCGATGGGGAGGTTGTCGAGGGTGGCGCGGTAGTTGGTCTTGAACCCCTTCTCATCGGGGATGGCCTCAAACTCGTAGAAGCGCAAACCATCGTGCTCCCCGAGGTTCATCGCCTTCTGGGCGATGTTCTTGAGGATCTGGCCGCCGCTGAGATCGCCGATGTAGCGGGTGTAGTGGTGCCCCACCAGCAGCTCAGGCTCCTCCTGGGCGATTTGATGGATGCGGGCCACGTACTCCTGGGCGGCCGGAGTGGCCTTGACGCTGTTGCGCCAGTGGTCGCCGAAATAGAAGGCCAGGTCTTGCTCGAGGGTTTCGCGGCGGTTGAGCTCAGGGAAACCCACGGGCCCCACCACGGGGTGCCCGGCAGCGCGCAGCTTGCCGATCTCCTCCTCCATGGCCGAGTACACGAAAAAGAGATCCGCCACCAGGGTCCGGTAGCTGGCCTTGTCCACCACGCCCTTGAGGAAGCAGCTCACGAAGCCGGTGTTCTCGGCCATGGTGTGGGATTTTTTGGTCCCTTCCCGCAGTTGGGAGGCAAGTGCAACGGCCATGGGGGACGTCTAGGAGGGCGGTTGTGCCGGCAGGGACACCTTGGCAATCTAAGAGTTTGCAGAAAAATCACCTGAGAATCCGCGACTCCCCCCTTCGTGCCTTCGTGGTGCGTCTTTGAGGTTGGGTGTTCAGAATCTCAGCCACTCAAAGTTTTTAGGCGATTGGGTGCAGGCCAAATTTCGAGCTGGCCTTTTGGTGCCGCACCTGGACTTGATTGATTTCGATTCGCATCACCCTCAGCACCACGGGGATCAAAGCAGCCCGAATGCATGCAAGGGCCCCCTGCCACTGATCAGTTCCAGCAGGAAAGCGGAGAACCCGAGCATCGCCAAGCGGCCGTTCCACACCTCGGAGCTGTTGTTCCAGCCCCAGGCCCATTTGTCCTGGGGGTAAAGCTTCACCTGGGTGGGCAGGGCGGCCGCCTGGTCGAGGTTCACCTCAGGCCCCTCCAGGGCCTGCTGCACCAGGTTGGCCAGCCCCTGGATGAAGCTCGGCGTGGTGTCGAGCGCCGGCACCCGCCGGAAGTTGGTGATGCCCGCCTCCGTGGCGATCTCCCGGTATTCGATGTCGATCTCCTCGAGCGTTTCGATGTGCTCGCTCACGAAGCTGATCGGCACCACCACCAGATCCTTCACGCCGGCGGCCCCCAGCTCGTGCAGGGCGTCATCGGTGTAGGGCTTGAGCCACTCCACCGGCCCCACCCGGCTCTGGTAGGCCAGCGTGTAGGGGTTGGGGTGGCCCAGGTCGGCCTGGAGCCGCTCCATGATCAGCCGCGCGCAGGTTTCAATTTCCTGTTGGTAGGGGTCGCCCGCCTCCTCCACGTAGCTCTTGGGCACGCCGTGGGCGCTGAAGAACACGTGGGCCTGGCTGGGGTCGGGGCAGGCCTGGATCTCCCTGGCGATCAGCTCCGCCATGGCGCCGATGTAGCCGGGGTCGTCGTAGTAGCTGCGGATGCAGCGGATCGGCAGCCGCGAGAAGCCCGGATCCCCCTGCCGCAGCCGCTGCAGCTCCCGGAAGCTGGAGCCGCTGGTGCTGATCGAGAAGTGGGGGTAGAGGGGTAGCACCACCACCTCATCAATGCCGTCGGCCTTGATGTCGGCCACGGCGGATTCGGTGAACGGGTGCCAATAGCGCATGGCCACGTAGCTGGTGGCCTCGATGCCGCGCTGGCGCAGGCTGCTCTGCAGCTCGCGGGCCTGCTGCTCGGTGATCCGCCGCAGGGGCGAGCCGCCGCCGATGGAGCGGTAGGCCGCCTGCGACTTGCCGGCGCGCAGGGTGCTGATCAACCAGGCCAGCGGCTTCTGCAGGGCCGGGTTGGGCAGCCGGATGATCTCCGGATCGGCGAACAGGTTGTACAAAAACGGGCCGACATCCTGAATGCGCTCAGGGCCGCCGAGGTTCAGCAACAGCACGCCGACCTTGGCCATGCCGGGGTCCACCCATCAACAATGAATGGACTGACCGTACGAGAAGTTCAGCCGTTTAAGCGGAAAAACGCATGAACCTCAAAAACTTGTCATCCCTTAACACTGCTGATTAGTGGTGCGGGAATGGTTAAACATTATGAACGCCTCGGCGGACGCGGGCTGGGCTGTGGCGACAATCTCATCGACGGGATGCGGCATGCCTCCCGGCAGACCCATCCATCGCGTCTGCAGCCCCCTCCCTCAGACGAAGCCCAAAGGAGTAACTCAATGTTCGACGCCTTCACCAAGGTTGTCGCCCAGGCTGACGCCCGGGGCCAATTTATCGGCGCCGGTGAGCTTGATGCTCTGGCCGCCATGGTTTCCGACAGCAATAAGCGTCTGGATGCCGTCAACCGCATCACCAGCAACGCCTCCACCATCGTTTCGTCAGCTGCTCGCCAGCTGTTCGCTCAGCAGCCCGCATTGATTTCTCCTGGGGGCAATGCTTACACCTCCCGTCGCATGGCTGCTTGCCTGCGTGACATGGAGATCATCTTGCGCTACGTCACCTACTCCATCTTCACCGGCGACGCTTCCGTCATGGAAGACCGCTGCCTGAATGGTCTGCGCGAGACCTACTTGGCCCTCGGCACCCCCGGTGCGTCCGTTGCCGCTGGCGTGAAGCTCATGAAGGAAGCCGCCATCTCCATCGCCAACGACAAGGCCGGCATCACCCAGGGTGATTGCACCGCCCTCATGAGCGAGATCGGCACCTACTTCGACCGTGCTGCTGCCGCTGTTGCCTGATCCGGCATCAGTTCACGTCCACCCCTCTTTTTCTCCGTCATGAAGACGCCTCTCACCGAAGCCGTTTCCGCAGCTGATTCCCAGGGTCGTTTCCTCGGAAACACCGAAATCCAAGGCGCATTCGGTCGTTTCAATCGCGCCAAGGCTGGCCTCGACGCTGCCAAGGCGCTGACCGCTAAGGCCGACACCCTGGTGAACGGCGCAGCCCAGGCTGTGTACTCCAAGTTCCCCTACACCACCCAAATGCAGGGACCCGCCTATGCCGCCACGGCAGAGGGCAAGTCCAAGTGTTCCCGCGACATCGGTTACTACCTGCGCATGGTGACCTACTGCCTCGTGGCTGGTGGCACCGGCCCGATGGATGACTACCTGATCGCTGGTCTCGACGAAATCAACCGCACCTTCGAATTGTCCCCCTCCTGGTACGTCGAAGCTCTCAAGTACATCAAGGCCAACCATGGTCTCGGCGGTGAGGCTGCAACCGAAGCCAACAACTACATCGACTATGCCATCAACGCCCTGATCTGATCAGCGCTCGATTGGCTTGCAAGACCCCCCGATTGGGGGGTCTTTCTTTTTGACTTCTGCTTCCGGGCGGTTTATGTCGGCTCCATCCTCCACACCCTTTGAGATGGCTGAGCCCATCGATGAAGAGGAGGCTTTGCGGCGGTTGCGGTCAACAGATGACCCCTCCGCTCAGTACTATGCCGCTTGGTGGCTGGGTCGCCATCGCAGTCAGCATCCAGACACGCTCCCGTTGTTGTTGGCAGCGATGCGTCAACGGCGGGCTCGTCAGATTGGTGATGGTGTTGAAGAGAATGCTGTCGCCCGCAATGCCACCCGTGCCGTCGGCAAGCTGGGCCCACACGCCAGTGAGGCGATTCCGACCCTCCTTGAACTGCTGGATGACCCCGATTACGGATTGAGGGAGGCGGCCGCTCGCTCCCTTGGCAGCCTCAAGGCCAAGGCGGCATTGCCTGCCCTGCTCGCGCGACTGCAATCTGGCCCGGACGTCGCTGGGGCTCGGGCGTTGGATTCGGCCACGTTGGTCGAGCCCTGCGAGGCCCTGTTGGAGGCCATTGGTGATCTCGGGATCTCGGGTGATGAAGTCCTTGGGGTTCTGGAGTCGTTTTCAACCCATGAGCGTCCTGTTGTTCAAAGTTCGGCATGCCGATCACTGCTTCAACTCACCCAAGAGCCCCGCTGGGGTGAACGACTCAAGGCCTTGTTGTTGCATCCTCAATTGCAGGTCAGACGCGCCGCTTTGATGGATCTTGGAGCAGCTGGGTGGCGACCCGCGACCCAGGCGATTGCCGAGACCCTGGCAGAAAACAGCCTCAAACTCATTGCTTTAAGGGGTTTGGTTGAGTCTGCGCCGAGTGACAGCTTCGACGAGGAGATTTTCGAGGTGATGGATGGGTTGCTCTAAATGCTGTCTGACACATCGCCAGTCAAAATGTCGGTCGAACAACTGATTGCCACCGTGCAATCAGCGGATTCTGCTGATGCTCTTTTATGTGCTGTTGAGCGCTTGTCTCAAGCCAAGCATCCCGCTGCAACGTCCTGTTTATTGGAGATCCTGGGATTTAACAATCCTGGAGCTGCCGTTGCAGCGGTCGATGGTCTCATCGCCATCGGAGAACCAGCTGTTGAGCCAATTCTTGCGTCGCTTCATACCAACAACTATGGCGCCCGGGCATGGTCAGTCCGCGCCTTGGCCGGCATTGGTGATCCCCGTGGCCTTGAGGTGCTTGAGCGTGCCTTGGCGACGGATGTTGGGCCTTCAGTCCGGCGCGCAGCAGCCTCTGGCCTCGGACGTCTCGATCTCAGATCTCTGCCTGAAGATCAGGCTTCGGAGCTTGTTGAGAGGAGCCTGCAGGCGTTGCTCGCTGCCTGTGGAGATGGAGAGTGGATCGTCCGCTACGCGGTTGTTGTTGGTCTCGAGGGCTTGGCTCTTCACCAGGGCCAACGCCTCTCGGACCTCAGCCTTGCTGCTCTGGAGCGTGCGCTGGCTGGCCTCGCCGTCGGATCGGATCCACTTTTTCCTGATGTGGTTCAGAGGCGTTCCGCCTTGGCACTGCACCGAATTGGAGCAACCCCAGGTGACGCTGGAGGCCCCCATGGCTGAACAACGCTTGCTCTTTGTTTGTCTCGGCAACATCTGCCGCTCTCCGGCCGCTGAAGGGGTTTTTTTGCACCTGCTCGCCCAAGCCGGCCTCGAGGACCGTTTTGTGGCTGACAGCGCCGGCACCGGCGGCTGGCATGTGGGCAACCCAGCTGATCGGCGTATGCGTGCCGCGGCGGAGCGCCGTGGCATCAACTTGCTCAGCCGCGCCCGCCAGATCGAGCTGGCTGATTTCAGCGCCTTCGATCGCATTCTCACCATGGATGACGACAACCTGAGCCATGTGCGTTCACTGGGCCGCGAACTAGGGGATCGGCCGGGGCTGGCGCGGATTGAGCCGATGACGAGCCATTGTCGTCAGCACCGGGCCAGCGAGGTGCCCGACCCCTACTACGGCGGTGAGCAGGGCTTTGAGCATGTGCTCGACCTGCTGGAGGACGCCTGTGGCGGCCTGCTCGAGAGCCTGCTGCGCGAGGGTCGTTAGGCCGCTGGCTCCGGCCAGGCGTCGTGGGGCACCCGGCTGCGGAACAATTCCACCAGCTGTTGAATCACTGCTTCGATGCTGAGGCCGTCGGTGATCAGCTCCACGGCGTCGGCCGCCTTGGTGAGCGGTGCCACAGCCCGGCTGGAATCGAGGTGATCGCGCTCGGCGATCTGCGCCTCCAGCTCCGCCAGGGGCGGCACCGCAAAGCCCCGTTGCTCCAGGTCGAGGGCGCGGCGCCGCGCCCGCTCGGCCGTGGTGGCGGTGAGAAACACCTTCAGCTCCGCATCGGGGAACACCGCCGTGCCGATGTCACGCCCCTCGGCCACCAGGCCGCCGCGCTCCCCCATGGCCTGCTGCTGGCGGGTGAGCGCCTCGCGCACACAGCCGTGGGCCGCCACCACCGACACCTGGCCGGTCACCTCCGGTGAGCGGATCGCCGCGGTGACGTCGTGGCCGTTGATGTGCACCTGCTGGCCCCCGGCGGCGGCGGTGCTCAGCTGCAGATCCAGGTTGGCCAGCAGCGGCTCCACGGCGCTGGCCTCTGAGGGGTCGATGCCGCTGCGTTGCACCCACCAGGTCACGGCCCGGTACATGGCGCCGGTGTCGAGGTAGACCAGGCCGAGCCGCTCCGCGAAGGCGCGGGTCACCGTGCTCTTGCCCGCGCCGGCGGGGCCGTCAATGGCAACGATCGGGGCTCGGGTCATCAGAAACACGTGATCGATTAGGCGGGTGGCCCCGCAATGGGCGGCCACCGCCAGCACGGTGAGGCCCGCCAGCTGCGGCCGGGGCTGCAGGCTGAAGGGGTCGGTGGCCTCCACATAGTCCACCACCAGCTGCGCCTGCTCGAGCTGTTGGCGCACCCGGCTGAGCAGGGGGGCCATGGGCGCAGACCCTGCGAGGCCCTCGGCCGCGGCCCGCAGGATGCGGGGCAGGGCGGCGGCCTGGTGCCGCTGCTGGGGGTTGAGGTAGCGGTTGCGGGAGCTGAGGGCCAGCCCGTCGGGCTCCCGCTGGGTGGGGCAGCCCTCCACCTGCACGGGCAGGCCCAGGTCGGCCACCACCCGGCGCAGGATCACCAGCTGCTGCCAATCCTTTTCCCCCAGCAGCAGCCGATCTGGCCGGATCAGGGCCAGCAGGCGCACCACCACGGTGGCCACGCCGTTGAAATGGCCGGGGCGCCGGGCGCCGCACAGGCCCCGCTGCAGGCCCTCGGGCGGCTGGATGCGCGTGAGATCGGCTTCCCCCTCGGGGTAGAGCTCCGCGGCGCTGGGGGCGAACAGGGCATCGGCTCCGGCGGCGGCCGCCAGCTGGGCGTCGCTGGCCAGGTCGCGCGGGTAACGGGCGAAGTCTTCGTGGGGGCCGAATTGCAGCGGGTTCACAAACACACTCACCAGCACCCGCGGCTGGGCGCCGCTGCGGCGTTGGCCCGCCCGCCGGATCAGGTTCTGGTGGCCCGCGTGCAGGGCCCCCATGGTGGGCACGAAATGCAGGGGGGCGGCGTTGCCCTCAGCCAGCCAGCGGCGCAGCTCCGCGATGGTTTGCAGCAGCTCCACGGCTGACCTCTCCGCTGTGCTCCGTGGCTGAGCTCCCTGGGGCCGACCCTACCGAAGCCTCCCTTGGCACTTCGCCGTGCGCCCAGACACCACAAAGCCCAGGGGGTGACCCTGGGCCGGTTGGGGCTGCGGGGCTTAGCGCAGCACTTCGAGTTTCACGCTGGCGGTGCCGCTAGACACCACCCCCAACTCGCTGGCGGCGCCATGGGCCAGGTCGATCACGCGGTGGCCGTGGAAGGGGCCACGGTCGTTGATCCGCACCACGGCGGTGCGGCCGTTGTGCAAGTTGGTGACGCGCACCTTGGTGCCGAAGGGCAGGGAGCGGTGGGCGGCGGTGAGGGTGCCGCGGCGCAGCACCTCGCCGCTGGCGGTGCGGTTGCCGTAGAAGCCCGGGCCGTACCAGCTGGCTTGGCCGCTGCTGACGGAGCGCACCCGTTGCTCGATGCTGGGGGGCTCCGACGGTGTGGCAATCGGCAGGGCCGGTGCCGCGGGCTTGTTGAGCGGGGAGTCCTCCAGCGACTCACTGGCCTCGACGGAGCGGATGGCCAGTTCGATCGACGGGCTGCTCTCGGCGGCCACAACGCGACCCGTGGTGGCGAAGGCCGGGGTCAGGGCGGAGCTGCCGGAGAGGAGGAGGGCGGAGCCGCCCAGAAGAAGAAAGCGACGCATAACAGACGGAACTCGCCGCGATGAACGCAGCCGTCACTGGGAAAGACGTGACCCGCCTGCAGAGGAACCAATCAACACTTGGATGGAAGTTGTTGATGGGAACTACTGGCGGAGTTCCTAACGGGAATTAACGACGCCGCAAACGTAGTGGAAGCCGTGTGGAGATTTGATCACAAACTGACGTGGGGCGAATGATCAGCATTCGCGATCACATTTGCGAATCATTGGCCCTTGCTGGGATCTCGCCGGCCGAGCAACCCCACACGCGATCAGCAGTCGTGATCAGCTTAATAAGCTCCGCTGATCAGAAAATGTGCCGATCTTGATTTCGTCCATCGTCTGGGGCCGTTCGGGCGGGCCCACGGGGCCACGCCGGGGCAGGATCGAGGCAGATGGTTGCCTTCCGGGCATGGATTACCGCACAGCCGGCGTTGACGTGGTGGCCGGCCGCGCCTTTGTGGACCGCATTCGCGCCAGCGTCGACTCGACGCGGCGCCCTGAGGTGCTCGGCGGGCTGGGGGGGTTCGGGGGGCTCTGCCGCCTGCCGGCGGGGCTGCGCAAGCCGCTGCTGGTGTCCGGCACCGATGGGGTGGGCACCAAGCTCGAGCTGGCCCAGGCCCATGGCCGCCACCACGGCGTGGGGCTGGATCTGGTGGCCATGTGCGTCAACGACGTGATCACCAGCGGCGCCCAACCGTTGTTTTTTCTCGATTACATCGCCACCGGCAAATTGGCGCCTGAGGCCATGGCGGCCGTGGTGGAGGGCATCGCCGATGGCTGCCGGCGCAGCGGCTGCGCCCTGTTGGGCGGCGAAACCGCCGAAATGCCCGGCTTCTACGGCGCCGGCCGCTACGACCTGGCCGGCTTCTGTGTGGCCGTGGTGGAGGAGGACGATCTGATCGACGGCGGCCGCGTGCAGGCCGGCGACCAGATCCTGGCGGTGGCCAGCAGTGGCGTGCACAGCAACGGCTTCAGCCTGGTGCGCCGCATCCTGGACCTGCCGGAGGCGGCAGCGGATCGGCCGCTCACCCCAGGTGGGCCGGCGGTGCTCGATGCCCTGCTGGAGCCCACCGTGCTTTACCCCTCCCTGGTGGCGGCACTGCTGGCGGCGCCGCTGGAGCTGCATGGCATGGCCCACATCACCGGCGGTGGCCTGCCGGAAAATCTGCCCCGGGCCCTGCCCGATGGTGTGCATGCCTGGGTGGATGCCGGCAGCTGGGAGCGTCCGCCGCTGTTCCGCTGGTTGCAGGAGAAGGGCGAGGTGCCGGAGGCCGACCTCTGGAACACCTTCAACCTGGGGGTGGGTTTCGCCCTGGTGCTGCCGGAGGCCTCGGTGGACACGGCCCTGGCGGTGTGTGCGGCGGAGGGCCACCGGGCCTGGCGCCTGGGTGAGGTGCGCCCGGGGGCGGCCCCGATGGATCAGCCGCTGGCCGGTTTGCCGATCTGAGCGCCTCCCCAGCACCGCCCCTCGGCGGCGGAGAATTGCATCAGCCTGTGCGCCCGGATGGTTCTTTTCAAGAATCCTCCCTAGGGTGCGTGCATCGTGGAGCACTCGCCTCGGTGAGCTGCTGCACCGCTTGGTCGCAGCTTGGTCGCACGGCGGGGCCTGCCCCCGTCCGTCGTCGTTGACGTCACATCCCTGACTTCGCCCTAGACCTCGCCCAAGGGAACCCCAGTGCTGATCCCCCATTTGGGGTGCAACAGCCGTTCCCTTGTTTGTTTCATATCCCTTCTTTATTTCCATAGCCATGGCCTTTAACGGCTCCACCACCCCGCTGGCTGGCGGTTCGCCTTCCCCTGCCGCCGCACTGACGCGCTCCAGCCGCATCACCCGCCGCCGCAGCTCCGCCGGCCCCGTGCCCCCCAACCGGCCGTTGCGCCCCCGGGAGGCCTACCCCAGCCGCAGCAATGTGCGGCCCACCTTCCTCACCCTGCGCGACCACGGCAAGGTGTTTGTGGCTGATCTGCCGCGCCTCTCCGATGGCCAGTTGGCCCATGTGGGGGCGGAGGCGCGGGAGGTGCTCGACAGCCTGATGCGGCGCCTGGAGCAGCTTGAGCAACCCCTGCAGCTCAGCCCCCAGGAGCAGGAAACCCGCATCCGTGCCGCCACCAAGCGGGATGTCACCGAGCGCTTCATTCGGGCGGTGGAGGAGGAGCAGGAGCAGCGCCGCACCAACCCCGCCCTCAAGGCGGCGGCCAGTGAATCGTTGGCCCGCACCTTCCTGGAGCTGGCCCGCCATCGCCTGCCGGGCTCCACCTTTGATTCACTGCTGCAGGAGGCATTGGCCGCCTGCGACGACACCCCTGCGGACGACGACAGCGCCGCTGAGGGCTCAGCCGCCGAACCGCCGCGCCCCCGGGTGGTGACCCTGGTGCGCCACCCCGTGGAGGCCCTGCCCCAGCGCCTGCCGGTGGTGCTCACCCCCGACCCCTCCCCGGCCATGGCGGAGGAGCCCCTGGATCAAGCGGGCTGATCCGGCGGCCTTCGGGCCGTTAGTCGCTCTGGAAGGGGTTGGCGGGCATCCGCGCCGCCCCGGTGGCCAGCGCCAGCTGATCGAGCTCCTGCCGCTCCGCCTCGCTCAGCTGCCAGCCCAGGGCAGCGGCGGTTTGATCCACCTGCTCGGGGCTGCGCAGCCCCGGGATCGGCATGGCCCCGTGGGCCCGGCACCAATTGAGGGCCACCGCCGCACGGCCCCCCGGGCGCCCCTCGCCGATGGCCGCCATGGCCTGCCGCAGCTCAGCGATGCGCGGCCCCAGGCGGCGAAACAGGGCCCCCCTGGGCCCGCTGGGGGCCTGGGCGGGGTGGAGGTCGTCGCGGCTGAGCAGCCCCAGGGCCAGGGGGCTGTAGGCGATCAGCTCGATCCCCAGCTCCCGGCAGACGGCCGCCACCCCGCCGGCTTCGATCGGCTGCGGCGCCAACAGCGACAGCTGCACCTGCAGGCTGGAGATCGCCACCCCCTGGTCGGCCAGGCGCCGGTGCACCTGCCGCAGCCGCTGCGGCCCCATGTTGGACACCCCCAGGCTGGCCACGGCCCCCTCGCGCACCAGATCCGCCAGGCCATCCAGCAGCGGGCCCTCCTGCCAGGGGGCGTAGCGGGCGGTGCTCCAGTGCAGCTGCACCCGCTGTAGCCGCCCCTGCAGCCGTGCCCGGGAGGCGGCGAAGGCGCGCCGGTACCCGTGGCGACCCAGCCGCCACGGGAAGGGGGCCAGCTTGGTGGCGATGCAGAGGCGCTGCTGCTGCGGCGGGCTGGCCGCGGCGGCGAACTGGCCCAGCAGGGTTTCGCTGCGGCCGTTGAGGCGGCCGGTGCCGTAGGAGTCGGCCGTGTCGAAGAACAGCAGATCCCGCTCCAGGCAGCGGGCAAAGGTGGCCGCCAGGCGCTGGTCGTCACGCTGCGGCGCATAGCCCCAGAGGAATTGGTTGCCCCAGGCCCAGGTGCCCACGCCGATGCCGGGTTGGTCGCCGGGGCTTGCCATGATCGTTGCCATTCGGCTCACCACAGCGGTGAATTCTCAGCCTTGCTCCGCCAGCGCTGATCGGCCTGCAGCGGTGCCCCCTGCGGCCACCCCCAAGCCCGCTGAGGCGGCGGCTGACCCGGTGCTCTGCGGCCACTGCGGCCGCACCGCCAGCAATGGCCTGGTGTGCATCGGCATGTGCGTGGCCGATTCGGGCTACTAAACCAATGGGCCGCCCCCTGGCGATGGCTCTGCTGTTGGCGGCCGCGGCGGCGGCTCCCACCGAGCTGCGCGCCCAGGGGCTGGGCGAGAGCTTTGGCCGTTGGCAGCAGCAACCCCGCCGCTGCCAGGGGG
>Ga0214923_10001522_pt1 | contig 32783 bp, 32 predicted proteins | sample LL1510_MetaG_FD_177993 | JGI IMG/M metagenome (GOLD analysis project Ga0214923, IMG submission 177993) | Freshwater microbial communities from Lake Lanier, Atlanta, Georgia, United States - LL-1510 | ecosystem: Environmental > Aquatic > Freshwater > Lake | place: USA: Georgia | collected...
GATTCTGCCTCGAACTTCGCTAGTCTTTGAGTAAATGCACCAAAACATTTTGCCGCTTCTCTCGCTTGCGCAGCATCATCCAGCACCATTTTAGCGTGAGAACCAGGTATCCATTGAAACACTCGAAAAGTGGTATTTGCTAACATCAAAATGCCATTCCCTCCGATATGTTTAACCGGACTAGTAAAAATATAGTTAGTATGATGGATTTGCAAGTAATGAGATAATCTGCTTATATTTTCATCAATCCAATCTGGCCTTGGAAATACATGGGTATTCACAGCTTGTAATAACCACTCATTACCATTTTCAGTAACTTTCCAGGTATGGTTAATCAATCCAGACTCTATAGGAATAATAATTGGATTATTCCAGTTCCAGGCTGATGCGATTGTTTGAAAGTTTGTGGGTTGCATGCTGTTTACAAATGTAAGTATCCAAATGAGAGATAACCGATCTATTTCAGTTTTTTATCGTGAGTTTTATCTGTATTTTTATTACACATTCAATAAAACAAAACCGGATTATGCATAGAAGAAATTTTTTACAATGGGGTTCGTTGGGATTATCTGCTATAACATTTTCAGGTTTTCGCAATTCGGGTACCGGCAATAAGCCATTAGTAATTTCAACCTGGGATGCTGGCATCGCTGCCAATGCTGCTGCTTGGAAAATTTTGCGATCGGGAGGGCGAGCATTAGATGCGGTTGAAAAAGGAGTAATGGTTACTGAAAATGAAATCAACTGTTGTGTTGGACTGGGAGCGAATCCGGATAGGGATGGTTTTGTAACGCTGGATGCCTGCATTATGGACGAAAATGCCAATTGTGGTAGTGTTGCATTTTTGGAGCGGATAAAACATCCCATATCAGTTGCGAGAAGGGTTATGGAAAAAACGCCCCATGTAATGCTAGTTGGCAGTGGTGCCCAGCAATTTGCCGTTTCGGAAGGATTCCCACTTGAATCAGGAAAGTTGTCGGATGATGCTGAGAAAGCTTATAAAAACTGGTTGAAAAAAAGCGAGTATAAGCCGGTTATCAATGTTGAAAGAAGCAAATCACCCATGGCTAATAATGTTCCAACCCGATTGGAGAACGGACAATGGAACCATGATACCATCGGTATGGTTGCCATAGACGTACAGGGAAATTTAAGCGGAAGTTGTACAACCAGTGGAATGGGTTTTAAAATGAGGGGTAGGCTAGGCGATTCACCCATTATTGGTGCAGGATTGTTTGTGGATAATGAAATTGGCGCAGCAACTGCAACCGGACAGGGAGAGGATGTTATAAGAATTTGTGGTTCTCACCTGGTTGTAGAAAACATGCGGAATGGATTTTCTCCTGAAAATGCCTGTAAAGCTGCCGTAGAAAGAATTGTAAAAGTGAAGGGAGTAGAAAAATGTAAAGAAATTCAAGTTGGGTTTATTGCAATCAATAAGCGAGGTGAATATGGTGGTTACTGTTTACAGAAAGGATTCAATTTTGCCGTTTGCTACGCCGATGATAAAAATTTTATGGTAGATGGAAAATATATTTTGTAACATGTATTGAAATTGCTGAATCAAATTACTTGCTTTGTTAAACTTAACTACCACTCCCCTACTAGAGATTGCTGTTTTTAACTTTCAATCTGCCGTAATTGCAGAAAATGCAGGGGCCGATCGTATAGAATTATGCGATAATCCTGCCGAGGGGGGTACTACCCCATCTTATGGAAATTTGATTAAGACAATTGAAACCATTTCTATTCCCGTTTTCCCAATTATCCGACCACGTGGTGGAGATTTTTTATATTCTACCGAAGAATGGGAAATCGTTTTGAAGGATATCGCTATTTGTAAAGAACTGGGGTTCTCCGGAATTGTTACCGGAAGCCTGCAGGCAAATGGAAGTGTTCATTTAAATCAATTGCAAATGGCCGTTGACAAAGCATATCCAATGCAAGTAACTTTTCATCGCGCTTTCGACAGAGTGGCCAACCCTTTTGAGGCTATGGAACAAATCATAAACGCCGGATGTTCCAGAATATTAACCAGTGGAGGATATCCGGAAGTTATGGAGGGAATTGCTTTGTTGTCAACATTGGTTCAGCAGGCAAACAATAGAATCATTATTATGCCGGGAAGTGGGGTAAGAAGCACTAATATTTCTAAAATCCAACATATCACAGGAGCTGTTGAGTTCCATTCCTCTGCTAGAATACCTGTTACTTCTGCCATGGAGTTTATAAATCCTTTAATGAACGAAAATTTACAAGATATTTCAGTTGATCCAAATGAAATTATGCTAATGAAAGCAGCTTTGCAATCGCCAAATTTTTAATCAATTACATTTGGATATCCGGTTCATAATTGAAGAATAGCTGAGGGCAATTACGTAAATTTGTAAAAAATAACCCATGGATACCAACGCTCAAATATTCAACCTGTTGATGGGTTTTGCAGTTGCTATTGCCGGTGTACTTGTATATTTTTGGTTTAGCAGCCGCGGTAAAACGAAGGATTCCCCTTCTACAATCAATAAGCAGTCACATGCTTTGCAATTGCAGGCATACGAACGATTAACCTTGCTGGCCGACCGAATTGCAATTCCTAACCTAATTTCCCGAAATACGCAGGAGGGGTTAACTGCTCCCGACTACCAGTTACTTTTATTGAAAAATATTAGAGATGAGTTTGATTATAACATTACCCAGCAAATTTATGTTACACCTGAATCATGGCAAGCTGTAAAAAAACTTAAGGAAAAAAACATGCTCATCATCAATCAAATTGCTCAGTCTATGCCCCCCGGATCTTCGGCATTGGATTTCAGTAGGTCTTTGCTCCATTTTTGTATGAATGATGAGAAAGGAAATTTACATGATCTCGTAAGTGCTGCCCTAAGCTATGAAGCTAGTAAATTGATGTAATGGAAGGCTTTAATATTTGAGCAGCCAATCTATAATAAAATGTCTGAAGAAAAAAAATATACAGATAGCGGAATAGAAATTAAGAAAGTATATACAGCAGCCGATTTACCTGCTTATTGCTCACAGGTTCCGGTTGAAATGCCCGGCCAATTTCCTTATACCAGAGGAGTGCAGGAAGATATGTACAGAGGCAAAGGATGGACGATGCGCCAATATGCTGGATTTTCAACGGCTGAAGAGAGTAATCAACGGTATCATTATCTGCTCTCACAGGGAGTTTCGGGATTAAGTGTTGCATTTGATTTACCTACTCAAATTGGATATGATTCCGATCATCCCCTTGCAGATGGAGAAGTTGGAAAAGTAGGGGTTGCCATCGACAGCATAGAAGACATGGAGCTGTTGTTTAAGGGAATTGATTTGGAAAAAGTGAGTACTTCAATGACAATCAATTCTACTGGTTTTATTTTATTGGCACTCTATGTTGCACTTGCCAAAAAGCAGGGGGCGAATCTTTCCAAAATTTCCGGTACCATTCAAAATGATATTTTAAAAGAGTACGCAGCCAGAGGTACTTATATCTATCCTCCACAACCCTCAATGCGTATCATTACCGATATTTTTGAATGGTGCAGTAAAGAACTTCCCAAATGGAATACGATTTCGATATCAGGTTACCATATTCGGGAAGCAGGATCTACAGCTGTTCAGGAAGTTGCTTTTACGCTCAGTAATGGAAAAGCTTACGTACAGGCAGCTTTACAAAAGGGATTGGATATAAATGTATTTGGAAAGCGCCTGAGTTTCTTTTTTAATGCGCATAATAATTTATTTGAAGAAGTTGCAAAATTTCGGGCAGCCAGAAGAATGTGGGCTCAAATTATGCAATCTATGGGCGCAACCGATCCGAAAGCAATGATGTTGCGTTTTCATACTCAAACCGGTGGAGCAACTTTAACAGCACAACAACCACAAAATAATATCAGTCGGGTTACTATTCAAACACTGGCAGCCGTATTGGGAGGAACGCAAAGCTTACATACCAACGGCTATGATGAAGCATTAAGTTTACCAACCGAAGCAGCAGCTCGAATTGCATTAAGAACACAGCAAATAGTTGCCTATGAGAGTGGTGTAGCCGATACAGCCGATCCGCTTGCAGGTAGTTATTATGTTGAATCACTCACCCAGCAAATTGAGCAAAAAGCCACTGATTTAATTGGCACCATTGATAATATGGGAGGAAGTGTTGCCGCAATTGAAGCGGGATTTATGCAGGATGCTATTAGTAATAGTGCATACCAGTATCAAAAGAAAATTGAATCTGGCGAACAAATTATTGTGGGTATGAATCAGTTTACAACTGATAAAGAAGAACCTATCCCCGGTTTTAAAATCGATGATTCCATTCGTAATTTGCAGACAGAAAAATTAGCCAAACTTCGTTCTAGCAGAGATGCTGCAAAAGCAAAGGAATGTATACTAAATATTCAAATGGCTGCCAGGGATGGATCAAATTTAATGCCACATGTAATCGAAGCAGTTGAAAACTATTGTACCCTTGGTGAAATCGCAGGATCCTTGCGTGAAATTTTTGGTGAATATCAGGGTTAATATCCTTTCCCCTATCTTTAAACTAAAATAATTGAAGTTTATCTTATGAGAAATTTGTTAATACTAATCCTGATATCTTTTCAGGCCTCTGCTCAAACCGTTCCTGCTCAGCTTCCAAAATATATTCAGGATGTGAACAATCAGCTGATTGAAATGCGCAGGTATTTTCATCAGAATCCTGAACTCTCTAACAGAGAATTTAAAACCGCTGAAAAAATTGAAGCTTATCTGAAAGAATTTGGTATCCCCACACGCCGTCTTGCCAAAACTGGTGTGGTAGGTATTTTAAAAGGAGGAAAACCCGGCGCCGTAGTTGGTTTGCGGGCAGATATTGATGCATTACCAGTTACTGAAAGAAATGATCTCCCCTACCGTTCAAAAGCAACAGCAGAATATAACGGCCAATCTGTCGGTGTAATGCATGCCTGCGGCCATGATACCCACATTGCAATGCTATTGGGAACAGCTAAAGTATTGTCTCAATTGAAAAATGAAGTACCCGGCACCGTTGTATTTATTTTTCAGCCCGCCGAAGAAGGCCCGCCCGCAAATGAAGAAGGTGGAGCTCCCTTAATGATTAAGGAAGGATTGATGGATAATCCCAAAATTGATGCAGTTTTCGGAATCCATATTAAGTCGAATATCGAGTTGGGAAAAATTGGATATAAATCCGGAGGTTTTATGGCATCATCCGATTGGTTTAGTATAAAAGTAAAAGGTAAACAAACCCATGGTGCTAATCCCTGGTTGGGAATCGACCCCATCGTTGTGAGTGCTGCTATTATTCAGAATTTACAAACTATTGTTAGTCGTCAATCCGAGTTAACGAAAGCTCCCGCAGTAATTACAGTGGGTATCATGAATGCAGGTGTAAGACCGAATATTATTCCCGAAGAAGCTGTAATGTCTGGTACCATTCGAACACTGGATGCAGACATGCAACAGGATATTCATAAGCGTATAAGGCAAACTGTGAATCAAACCGCAGCAGCATTTGGAGCTTCAGCTGAGGTTACGATTGATACAAAAACTCTGGTTACCTATAATAATCCTGCCTTAGTGTCTCAGTCAGTTCCCTCTTTAAAGAAAGCATTGGGTGAAAAAAATGTATGGGAAATAAATTGGGACACCGGAGCAGAGGATTTTTCGTTTTATGGTTCTAAAGCACCATCATTTTTCATGTATTTAGGGGCAAAAAATCCCGCCTGGTCTGCTCAACAAGCCTTTCCTCATCATACTCCTGATTTTATGTTAGATGATAGTCAGTTAGATGCAGGTGTAAAAGTATTTTGTCAGCTTGTATTTGATTTTGTTAAGCCCCATTAATTAAAGTTCGTTCATGTTCCCTGCCCCCACCCCTAAGGAATCCGGCTATTTTTTTCCTGCCGAATTCGCCCCTCATGAAGCTACCTGGTTAAGCTGGCCACATAAAGAAGCCAGTTGGCCCGGAAAAATCGAAACAATTTTTGAGCCTTATTGTCGGTTTATTTATTATCTGGCAAAAAGTGAAAGGGTATGTATCAATGTGGCAGATGATACTATGGAGCAGTTTGCCCGCAAACACTTGCAAGAGGCACAGGTGGATATGAAGCAGGTTACGTTTTTCCACCATCCTACCAATGATGCCTGGTGCAGAGATCATGGGCCGGCTTTTTTAGTTAATCCGTCGGCTGAAAATAAAAAAGTGGTTGTTGATTGGGGTTATAATGCCTGGGGTAACAAATATCCTCCCTATGATTTAGACGATGTAATTCCAACTTCTATTGCACTTCATTATGGATATCCGGTTTATCATCCCGGAATAGTTATGGAAGGTGGATCTGTTGAATTTAATGGAGTTGGAACCCTTCTCACTTCAACTGCCTGTTTGTTAAATGAAAACCGGAACCCGCATCTGAATAAGGAACAAATAGAAATGTATCTCTGTGCATATTATGGAGTTGAACAAGTGTTATGGATTGATGAAGGAATAATTGGAGATGATACTGATGGACATATAGATGATACCGTTCGATTTGTAGATGCTCATACGGTGCTGGCAGTAGTGGAAGAAAATACTCAGGATGAAAATTATGAGTTGCTGCAAAAGAATTTGCATCAACTTCGTGAAATGGCGTTACCCAATGGAAAATCACTCAATATTATTGAATTGCCCATGCCCGATCCTGTTTATTATGAAGGACAGCGCTTACCTGCTTCTTATGCTAATTTCTACATCGCAAATCAATATGTAATTGTGCCAACATTCAGGGGGAGTAAAGATGAAAAGGCACTGGAAATTATTCGTAAATGCTTTCCTACACGTGAAGTGGTAGGAATTGATTCAACCGATATCATATGGGGTTTAGGTAGTTTTCACTGCTTAAGTCAGCAGGAACCCCTGGTTTAACCAGTTACAGTTAAGGTTGAGCCACTAATTGAAATCGCATATACTTTTAATGCTCCGGTTTGTTGCCCACCTATATTTGAGCCAGCAGTGTTGAAAACTGCACCATGGCTCGGACAAATAAATGTACTGGAATTGGCAAAGAATGCAATCGAAACACCTTGATGCGGACAAGACTCCTGCACCGCCACAAATGAACCAGCCACATTGGTGCTGGCTAATCTAACTACAATTACCCCATTTTGTGCAACGGATGATCCTACTGTGGTTAGTTGACTATTTAAATTAATTGTAATGTTTACATTGGATGGAGGCGTGGTTGAATTGGTGTTATTGGAATTATTCGCAGATTTTGAACAGCCTATACCCATACACGATAAACAGGCAATGGCAACAGGCGCAGTAACTTTTTCTAAGAATTGTCTCCTTTCCATGATATTATTTTTGTGGCAGATAGGTTTTCATAAAAAAACGCTGCTTACAGATTCGTTAAAATGTAAACAAACTTAACTGAGAATAGTTGAAGTTGTATATAAAAAGTATCATTGTTGTCGTGGAATCAACCATAGGTTGGTTTGTCGTCCATTGATGTAGCGGAATCCTTTGTTTGTAAAAACCCCATCCTGTTCCAGCATAATTCTAATTTCTTTTTTCCATTCCGGAATATAACTTGCGGCATTCAACTCAATAGAAAACGCAGTGTTTTCATGCAAAGGAAAATCTCCCGAACCGGGTACCCCTTTCTGTTGATCCCATAGTCCAATAGTAGGACCTGCAGCATGACCATGAAAGCCAATCGGATGGGTATAAATGGTGGCTGCAATTTTTTCATTGGTAGCCTGCGCCAAGGCTCTTTTAAGAATTTCATTACCTGATAACTGTAGTTGAAATTGCTGAGTGAGAATATCCTGCAAACGATTGGCTTTAGAAAATGCCTGCTGAAGTGAGGTGGGTGCTTGTTTTTCTCCTGGTAATAACAAATAAGCGTGTTCCTGAATATCTGTTTGCAATCGCAAATAACTAATTCCAATGTCAACATGTATCAAATCTCCCGATCGTATGATATCTTCTCTCGGTCTGTCGGAAAATGCTTTTAAGTGATCGAAACTAACCGAGTCGCTCCGCTGAATGGATACAGAGGGATGAAACCAGGTATCTAATCCTGCATCTTGTATCCTTTGCCGAAACCACCAAACCAAGTCATCGGTTGTGGTAATTCCTGGGGTAATCACTTTCTCAGAAAATCCCTCCTGAATAATTTGATGGGTGAGTTGAATTAATGTGGGATATACTTCCAACTCACGCTCAGTGCGGGTTTCCAGCCAGGCAACCGCTAATGGTTCAGCAGAAACCACTCTTTTTTGTAAACTATCCGGCAGGTATTTATTCAATAAATTATATTCGGTATAGGTGATTCCATCGGCGTGAGCAAAATCGTGGGAATAGTTGATACCAATCTTTTTTGGCTTTTTGGATGTAATTAACTGCACCAGCGCAACCCACTGATCGGGATACTGTTGCATATCCCAGGATGCGGGAATAGATTTGCCAACTGCATATCTTGCAATAGCGTGCTTTTCAATTTTACCTGTTTGTGGATTCAGGTAAAACAGCAACATGGTTCTCCTTCTCGCTGAAAGCCATTCCGCTGGTAGCAAAGTTTTTAAAACCGGGTCTTCATTGTATTCCCGCGAAATTAATACCCAACAGTCAATCCCCTCCCGCTTCATTAATTGGGGTAGTAATTTATCTATACGTTCAGATAATATTTCATCAACCCATTTTGATTGTTCCCTAAGCGGTAAAACGGGCTGTCCGTTTCCGTAAATACTACACATAACAAAAATAAAAAGCCCAATTAATTTTTTCATGTTGTTCTATTTATGAAGCCGCTAAATATTGATTGGTAAAGGAAGCCTGTCGGGGTATTATAAATTGTATCAATTCGTCGAGATTTATTCCAGCTCTTTCACATGCATCACTGATATCCTCCCTGGAAACTCCAGCGGCAAATGCTTTGTCTTTTAAACGTTTTTTCACACCCTTTGCATCCATATCTGCATAACCACCCGGACGCATCAGTGAATAGGCATGGATAAAGCCAGATAATTCATCAAATGCATACAGCATCTTATCCATATCCGTAACAGGTTCTACCCCAAAATGAACATGTCCATGTGATGCGATGGCTCGGATGATTTCAGGATCAATATTTTTCTCTTCCAATGCTTCTACAATTTTTCTACAATGAGTGTCTGGCCACTGATCCCAATCGGCATCATGTAAAATCCCAGCCATTTCCCATTTCCACACGATATCATCCGGTAACGCAAGTTTTTCGGATGCCCAGCATTTCATTAAATTGCCTACCTGAAACATGTGTAACTGTAAACGTGGATTGAGTACCCAATCTTCAATCCACTTCATTACTGCTTCCCTGCTTAATACATTGCCAGTGTTACCAATATCTCCAAAGCTGGAGCGTCCTAAATGCATCGACATTTTCTTTTTTTTTCAAAGTTAGGTACCTACATTCACTTTACGAATATAGTATTCCACAATTCAAAATCCCTTACAATGCGTTTGATTACAGCTACCAGAATTTTATGGATAAGTTTCATCTTTCTATGGTTGGGCTGCACCACACATGCCTATCAGTCTACCAATCGAATTTATAAACAACAGGCACGTGACTTATCAAAAATTTTACGCGAACAGCCCGAATTGCCGTTGAACGATTCCATCATTCAGCCTGAACGTTGGGTAGGAACAACTAATTTTAATTTGCGCAAGCCTGGATATGTAATTATACACCATACTGCGCAGAACGCTTGTGACCAAACTCTGCAAACCTTTACAACACCTGCTACTCAAGTGAGTGCTCACTATGTAATTTGTAAAGATGGAACGGTTCATCATATGCTCAACGATTATTTACGGGCAGCACATGCGGGGGTTAGTCGATGGGGAAATTTAATTGATATCAACTCCGCTTCAATCGGTATAGAATTGGATAATAATGGTTTTGAACCTTTTGATAGTCTGCAACTGAATAGCCTGCTGAGTTTGTTGGCAGTTTTGCAACAAAAATATAATATCCCCAAGGCGAATTTTATCGGACATGGGGATATTGCTCCTACTCGAAAAAACGATCCCAATTTTCGTTTCCCCTGGAAATTACTGGCTGATCGTGGGTTTGGACTCTGGTATGCTGATATGCCGGCTCCTGCGCCGGAAGGCTTTAATCATTGGCAGGCACTTCGTATTATCGGGTATGATATGAAGGATAGTACTGCCGCACTTCGGGCATTTAAACGTCATTTCCTTCAGGATTCCACGAGGAAAGCTTTATCCGATACCGAGAAAGCCATTTTGTATGATTTACAAAAAAAATATTTTTAAAACGATTATGATTTTTCTCAACATTTTCTTTTCCTAACGTTTGTTAGCTTATTTTTGCAAAAAAATTGATATGGATTTCCAGTTAACAGAAGAACAGTTGATGATTCGCCAGGCAGCAAGAGACTTTGCTAAGCATGAATGTTTACCGGGAGTAATTGAAAGAGATGAGCTCCAGCAATTTCCAAAAGAGCAGGTTACTAAATTGGGAGAATTGGGTTTTATGGGTATGATGGTTGCACCGGAACATGGCGGTGGTGGGATGGACACGGTGAGTTATGTGTTGGCAATGGAAGAAATCAGTAAAGTTGATGCCAGTACCAGTGTATGTATGAGTGTGAATAATAGTTTGGTTTGCTGGGGGCTGGAAGCATTTGGAAATGCAGAACAAAAAGAAAAGTATTTGCAACATTTGGCAAGGGGAACTAAGAATAACGAATTATACATCGGTGCATTTCTATTAAGTGAGCCAGAAGCAGGAAGTGATGCTACCAGTCAGCAAACCACTGCAGAAGACATGGGGGATTATTATTTATTAAATGGAACCAAAAACTGGATAACCAACGGTTCATCTGCATCCGTTTATCTGGTAATTGCCCAAACAGATCCTTCAAAGGGGAGTAAAGGTATCAATGTGTTTATTGTAGAGAAAAACAGTGAGGGAGTAACAGTGGGTGCAAAAGAAAATAAATTGGGCATTAGAGGAAGTGATACCCATAGCATTTTATTTAATGACGTGCGCGTTCCCAAAGAAAACCGGATTGGGCCAGATGGCTTTGGTTTTACTTTTGCCATGAAAACATTGGCGGGCGGAAGAATAGGTATTGCAGCACAGGCATTGGGTATTGCAAGTGGTGCGTATGAACTGGCTTTGGCTTATAGCAAACAACGCAAGGCTTTTGGAAAAGAAATTATGCATCACCAGGCCATTCAGTTTAAATTAGCTGATATGGCTACCCGCATTGAAGCAGCTCGCTTATTATGTATGAAAGCTGCCTGGGAAAAAGATCAGCACCTCGACTATACATTAAGTTCATCTATGGCTAAAGTAGCAGCAAGTGAAACAGCCATGTGGGTAACTACAGAAGCAGTTCAGATACATGGGGGGTATGGGTTTGTGAAAGAATATCATGTAGAGCGACTAATGCGGGATGCAAAGATCACACAAATTTATGAGGGTACTAGTGAGGTACAACGAATCGTTATTAGCAGAAGCATTTTAAAATAAACTCCAAATTATACTTATCCGGTATGCAAATGATTCCCTGTTCTTCTTCAAATTACCTGAGCAGGAATAATTTTTTGGGTATTGTTTTTGTAGTTATATGTTTATTTGTTGGTAAACCTCTACTTGCTCAAAAAGATGCTTTTCATTCCTGGTTAATCAGTCAAATTCAACAGGAGCAGTTTAAAGCCTTTCCTTCTTTTCCTAACGGCAGTTTGCCATCTTATCGTCGGTATGCCTGGAATAAACAAATCGAGAAAGCAGATGTGAATCCGTTTTTTACTGCTCTAGTAGATTTTACGCTAAAAAATATAGAAGCAGATTTACCTCCTGACCTTCAGCTGCAGGTAAAACAAATTCGCAGTAATTGCAAAAAAGTATATCCGAAATTTGCCAACAGGTCTGGCAGACCTACCTATAATTTTTGGCCTACAGATACCCCTACGATTTTTCCAAATGGTGGCTGGCTTAACTGGTTTAACTCAACACAGGCATTGCCCGATGATATGGATGATACGGTTATGATTTTACTTGCACTCCAATCTTCCGACTCCACTGCAAAGTACGTTCATCAACTGATGGCAGGATATGCAAATGGTCAAAAAAAATCTATTAAAAATACCTATTCAAATTTGCAACATTTGCCCGCTTATTCAACCTGGTTTGGAAATAAAATGCCGGTTGATTTCGATATCTGTGTATTATCTAACATTTTATATTTTGTTGAGCAATACCGGTTACCCTGGCAGGCAGCTGATTCCGCTTCTCTGGAATGGATAGTGAAAGTGATTGAAGAAGATAAATACCTTACAGAACCCGATTTTATCTCGCCTCATTATCAGCGTACCCCTGTTATCTTATATCATTTGTCTAGATTAATGCAATTCGGCAATTTCCCTGCATTAAAAAAACTTCAACCCCGATTAGAGCAGGCAGCACTGAAAGCCTGGGAAAACAGTACCCATTTGATGGATGCAACGCTTTTACATACCGCACTGTTGCGTTGGGGAGTACAAATACCTTATGAGAAGCAAATGCCCCATAGCAATTGGCAAGCACAAATAACGGATGGCTCTTTTTCTTTCTTTATTGCTAATATGTCGAGCATGCTTCCCCGATTCTTTAAAAAAACCATTGGATCTTCGGGTGCCGGAACTTTTTATTATACCTGCGATGCCTATAATTATGCGTTGATTTTAGAAAATTTAGTTTGGCAGCAAAAAATTGGTCAAAAAAAATCAACTCCCTAATATAGCATTATCAGTTGCCTTTATTTACAGTTATCTTTGCAAATATGCCTGTAGATATTTCATTTTACCAGCAAATACGCTCCGAGCTGGAGCCACAAAATATTACACTGGTAGCAGTTAGTAAAACCAAACCGGTTGCGGATATAGAAACTTTATATCAGGCGGGTCAAATAGATTTTGGTGAAAATTATGTTCAGGAATTTCTTACAAAACAAGCACAATTGCCGGTTAATATTCGATGGCATTTTATAGGTCATTTACAGACTAATAAAGTTAAAATGATACTTCCCTATGTGTATCTCATACATGGGGTAGATAGCATCAAATTATTAAAAGAAATTAATAAGCAGGCAGTAAAAATAGATAAGGTAGTGAACTGTTTGCTTCAGGTGCATATTGCAGAAGAGGAAACGAAGTTTGGCTTGGATGAAGCTGAATTAACAGAAGTTGCAGCTATTCAGCATGAATTTACAAATGTATCCATCAAGGGTTTTATGGGTATGGCTACATTCACTCAAAACGAACAACAAATACGGGCTGAGTTCCAGCATCTATTTCGTATCAGCCAGCAATACTCATTTAACTCCAATCCCATTATCAGTATGGGTATGAGCAGCGATTATAGAATAGCTGTTGAGGAAGGAAGTACTATGGTAAGAATTGGCAGTCGCTTATTTGGCAGCCGAAACTAATTATTCGGTTTCATCCAGGTAACGACGCGTGATAGGAGCATATGAATCAATTCTGCGGTCGCGCAAAAACGGCCAATGGGTGCGGTAGCTATCAGTTAATGAAGTATCGATGGTAACAACTTCAACCACTTCCTCATCATGAGGTGCCTGATATAAAATGGATCCCATTGGATTACAAACAAAAGATCCTCCCCAGAATTTCATGGCACCATTCTGTTCAAAACCTACCCGATTTACAGAAACTACATGTACGCCATTGGCAATGGCATGACTTCTCTGAATAGTTTGCCAGGCTGAATATTGTTCATGATTAGTGGCTTCGTTCTGACTGGTAGCCCAACCTATTGCAGTGGGATAAAAGAGTATCTCCGCTCCCATGAGTGCAGTTATTCTTGCTGCTTCCGGATACCATTGATCCCAGCAGATAAGCACACCAATTTTACCATAGGCTGTTGTAAATGTTCGGTAGCCGGTATCTCCCGGTGTAAAATAAAATTTCTCATAATAAGCAGGATCATCGGGAATATGCATTTTCCTGTATTTCCCCAAGTAACTTCCATCTGCATCCAGCACAGCGGTAGTGTTGTGGTATAAACCTTGGGCACGCTTTTCAAAAAGAGAAGCAATGATCACCACATTCAATTCACCTGCCAGTTTACCCCATTCATCTGTTATCTCACCGGGAATTGCATCGGCCAAAGCGAAATGATCGTAATTTTCGGTGTCGCAGAAATACAAGGATGAAAACAGTTCTTGCAGACAAATAATCTTGGCACCTTTCGCAGCTGCTTGTCTGCTGAGGTCCATTGCTTTTTTAACATTCTCCTGCTTATTTTCAGTGCATTGCATCTGTATAAGAGCTACGGGAATAACAGCCATTTGTAAAGTTTAAAAGGAAAAATCAAGTTACATTTTGGATAATGGATTCAAAACTTCTCAATCCAATAATTTTCTCAGATATATATCCTTCAGCAAAAGAAACGCCTATTCTTTTTCCCAACATCATTGCACGTGCTTTAACGGTTTCTAAAAACTGAGGTGTTGAAATATAGGTGGTGGGTTCATTTCCTCCGGTACTGTTAAATTGTGTGCCATACGCTAATATGGCTTCCATTTTTTTATCCCAAACCGGAGAAATATCCATTACAAAGGAAGGTTGTATAAATCGATCTTGTATGTAATGAAAAACATAGGGTGGTCTCCAGGCTTCCTGCAATGCTCCTTCCCAATGTGTTTCAATTTTTCTTAGTCCTGATAAAAATGCGGCATCCGAAACAAGTTTAGCACTTCTGCCATGATCGGGATGTCGGTCTTCCGGGGCATTTGCCAGAATAACTTCAGGTCGAAATCGGCGAATAGCCGTAATAACTTTCCGTTGATGTGCTTCATCATTTGCAAAAAAACCATCAGCCATCGACAGGTTTTCTCTCACGGCAACCTGCATGATTTCTGCGGATTTTGCAGCCTCTTGTAAGCGTATTTCAGCAGAACCACGGGTGCCCAATTCACCCCGGGTTAAATCAACAATACCTACGCGTTTTCCTTCGGCAATAGCCATCAGCAAGGTACCCGAGCATCCTAGTTCAACATCATCAGGATGCACACCAAAAGCTAATATATCTAACTTCATGCACAAAGTTTATTAATCAAAGGTACCATTTACCCGAAATTACAAGGCATAGATCCCGTAAATTCATTGCTTTTTTCAGATGTTGGATAGGGTAAAAAAGTTAGGCCAAAAAAAAGCCGGATAGTATCCGGCTTATAATTAAGCTTCTTTCTTAGAGTAGCGCTTCTTAAATTTATCAATTCTACCAGCAGTATCAACCAGTACATTCTTACCTGTATAGAATGGATGAGAAGTGTTCGAAATTTCAATTTTAATCAGCGGATACTCATTTCCATCTTCAAAGAGGATAGTTTCTTTTGTTTGAGCCGTTGATTTACTTAAAAAACTGTAGCCATTGCTCATGTCTTTGAAAACAACAAAGCGATAACTTTCGGGGTGGATGCCTTTTTTCATTTTAATAGATTTAAGGTTACACGGATTTTGCCGTGAAATTTTATGGGATGCAAAGGTACTGATTTTGAGCAATACATCCAAAAAAAGCAGAAACGATTTAATGTATTGATTAACAGGATATTAATTAATCAGGATTTCATATTTACAAACTGTAAAGGCACCCCAATTCCCATATTTCTGCAACTAGCAATCACTTCCTGTAAATCGTCAATTTTTTTGCCGGTAACCCGTACAATGTCATCCATAATCGCTGCTTGCACTTTGAAACCAGAATCTTTAATCATTTTCACAATTTTCTTGGCATCTTCTTGCTTCAAACCATTTTGCACCTTGATTTCTTTTTTTATGATTTTTCCGCTGGGATAAGCATCCTTTGAAAAATCGAATGCATTGGCATCAATACCCTGTTTCATTCCCTTACTAATGATAACATCAATCACCTGATTCATTTTCATGTCACTTTCCACTTCCACTGTGATCAAATATTGTTTTTTATCCAACGTGATTTCGACAGGCGTTCCCCTGAAATCATAGCGATTGCTGATTTCTTTTTTTACTGTGTTGATAGCATTGTCTAGCGTTTGCATATCAACTTCACTGGCTATATCAAATGATGGCATAATTTTTTTTACAAAGATACAAGGCTTCAGCAATTATTGGCTTGCTTTTGCTGATTCTTTGCCAAACCAATCCTTACTCTTAATAAATAAAACAATACCCGATAACAATAGTAAAGTTGAAATGATTTGTGCCTGCGTGGGTTGCAAGGGTAAAGATTCATAGCGCGTATTTACGCGAATTTTTTCAATCAGGAATCGCTCAGCTCCATTGAGCATCAGGTATAATCCTGCCAATTTTCCGGGGATATGTATTTTCTTTCGAAAATACCAGATTACTGCAAACAATAGTAAACACATAACTATTTCGTAGAGTGCGGTAGGATATACAGGCTGCGGCAACTGCATGCAATAGGCACCCGTACATCCATCTATTGGTATCCCCTCTCCTATCACATTATGTGGATACCGATAACTCCAGGCCCAGTCGGGCAAAAATGAAAAGGGATTGGGACGGGTATTGGCAATTCCCCAATCACCATCTCCACTCACCTGACAACCGATTCTTCCTAGTCCATAGGCAAGCATCATTGTTGGTGCCATACAATCTGCCAAATGAATTACTGATATTGAATGTTTACGGGCATAAAAAATAATTGCTATCGTTGCACAAATAAGTCCACCATAAAAAGTTAATCCACTAAAACTTAATAGTGAACCAATCGGATCTTTTGAAAATTCATTCCAATTTTCGAGGTTATGAAATATTTTAGCTCCCAGGAATCCAAAACCAGCTGCATATAAAATTATATCACCCAGTCTATCGTGTGGCCATATCCGTATAGTGCGGATTTCGGGTTTAGGCATTTGTTGTTGTTTGAATTCCCGATATTTAAGCCCAACCATCACTAAGCCAGTTATAATCCCCGCTGCTAAATGTCCGTTCCAAGAGAAAATATAAGCGGGAGGATCTTGCAACACATCCGGAAGTAAAAAAGCTCCAATAAACTTATAACCAAAAACAAATCCAAGCAAAAAAGTAATTATCCAATCGGTAATGCTAACCGGACCACCCACTGTTATTTGTTGCTCGGTATAACTGAAAATGCCCTGTTTTTCTTTTCTAATCAATTCTTTCGAAAGAATCCATCCAGCAACACCAAAAGAAAGGGCAACAAAAAATCCAAATGAATTGATAAGTTTTAGTCCGTTAATCTCTATGCCAAAAAGGTCTTTAAATGCATAATATAAGTTAGGGTACATGCGGTAGGCTTGAAATGAATCTTTATGCGTTAGTTGTACAAAACTACTTCTTTTGAATAGTAGTTGCTGAGGAGAGAAATGTTTAACATTTTTAAAAAGCAAAGCCCCGAAAAATCGGGGCTATTACTTACTTATCCATCCATAAACAAATATACTGAAAAATTAATTACAATGTTCATTAAAAACATTAATCAGGTGCTGAGCAATTACCTGGGCGGGGCGTCCCTCAATTTGGTGTCTTTCTACCATATTTACAAGCTCCCCATCCTTAAATAGTGCGATGGCAGGTGATGAGGGGGGGTAAGGTAATAAATGCGCTCGTACAGCCTGAATGGCATCAATATCAAAGCCCGCAAAGCTGGTGGCCAGGTGATCGGGGCGTTTGGTGGCGTTGTTAACAGCCATTAATACACCCGGACGACAGGTTCCGGCTGCGCATCCACAAACTGAGTTAATAACAACCAGTGTTGTACCAGGACGTTGCAAGGTTGTTTCAACGGCTGCGGGTGTTGACATATCTTCAAATCCGCCCTCGGTTAATTCGGCTTTCATGGGTAAAACTATCTCTGCTGGATACATAATTTTTAATTTAGCATGCAAAATTACAACATTTTAATACCTTAGAAAAAGATAAAAAAATGTCAATATGACACTAAATTAATTTATAAAACGCCATAATGGCATAATACTTTTCATAATCCGGTTGAATTGACCGGATAAGTTGATTTTTTGGTTTTGGTATAGGGTTTGGAAAGTAGGATGTGTAATCAATTGTAAAACTTTAAAATTCAAAGCATATGTCACTGATTAAACGCAACCCGGTATTTCCCGGCAATTTACTAGACGAATGGTTTTTTAATTTCCCTGCTAATTGGGGAAGAGATGAACAGTACCCAACCAGTTCACCTGCAACCAACATTACTGAAACTTCTGATGCCTATCATATTCATATGAATGTGCCGGGCAGAAAGAAAGAAGATTTTTCCATTCAGGCGGAAAACGGATTGTTAACCATCCGCTACGAAAAAAAGGAAGAAAAAGTGGAAAAAGAATTGAAAACCATCCGAAAGGAATTTAGTTTTCAAAGCTTTAAAAGAAGTTTCACCCTCGACGAGAACATCGAAACTGCTTCCATTCAAGCGAAGTATGAAAATGGAATTTTACAAATTGTGCTACCTAAAAAAGTAGCCGTAACCGTAGTTCCGCAAAAAATTATGATTCAATAAGTAAGTTGGTACAGCTGTAATACAGCTTGGTTTTTGGTTAATACACCCCCTGTTTTTACAGGGGGTTTTGTTTTTTGTAATATTTTACCTCTTTACTTTACTAATATTGCAACGGTACATTTTAAATCTGTTACCAGAAATTGGAAAGGGAATTCATTCAATTAATTCAACAGCATAGCGGCATCATACACAAAGTATGTAACTTATATGTTGAAGGAAAAGAAAACCGGGAAGACTTGTTTCAGGAAATTACCCTGCAGGCATGGAAATCCTATCCCCGTTTTCAGGGCAACTCCCTTTTCTCTACCTGGTTATATAGAGTGGCGCTGAATACTGCCATAACTTACTTTAAGCAACAAAAACGAAACCCTATACATCATTCGGCTGATCAGGTTCCCGAATTATCGGATGCCGATTCAGATAACAGGGAAGAGAAATTTAATATGATGTATAAAGCGATTGCGCAGCTAACAGATGTAGACAAAGCCCTTGTTTTATTGTACCTGGAAGATTTCCCCTACGATGAAATTGCGGCAATGATGGGAATTACCGCCAACCATGTGGCAGTTAAAATAAATAGAATTAAGTCTAAACTTCAATTGCTAACCAGGCAAATGATGTAAATCGATTGATATGGAATTAGATGATTTAAAAAAATATTGGAATCAACAAATACCTGTTGAATCCGCTCACCCCGATCCGGAAGCTATTCGGATTATCATACACAAAAGATCCGTTGGTATCATCGAACGAATCCGCAGAAGTCTATTGATAGAAATTATTTTCTGTTGTCTGGCTTTGGTGGGTATTATTCTAGGAATATACTTTACCCAACCTGTTTTGATTTCCCGCTTCCTGCAATTTTTTCTGGGGATAACAATTTTTTTTATGGGAATATTATTTTGGATTTTACGAAGTTCAAAAAGCATGAGTCCGGATGAAATTTCTGTCAAAAACAACTTGATTCGAATTCATACCCTTGTAAGTAGATTTACCCGTTCCTATTTTATTTTTACAATGGCATTGTTTCCTCCGGTAATTATGTATTCCATGTATGTAGTTGCTGCTGAGAATAATTATTTTACGCCTGCTGAAGTTATTCAATATTTTTTGCAACTTCCCCTATTTTCAATTGGGTTGTTTGTTGGCTATATTGTATTGTCGTTATTGTTTTTGTATTTCTTTACCCGTTGGTATATTCGAACTTTATATGGCAATTATCTCGATAAACTCAAACAGTTGATAGCAGAACTGGATCTTCCGCAAGAATAACTTTCTTTTTTCTAAACTAGATTTCTGCTGTATCTTTATGCAGTGAATAAGTTGATAGCCATATTCTTTTTATTCGGTTACTTCTTTGCTTCTACCGAGGCAAAACAGTTGTTTAAAATACCAGTCATTTTTCAGCATTACGCCGAGCATCTTCAGGAAAATAATCATTTGTCTCTTTTGACTTTTCTGGATATGCATTATATGCATGGTAGTCCGTTCGATCAAGATTATGACCGCGACATGAAACTCCCTTTTAAAACTACCGGGGATGTTTTTTCATTTTTTCCTATCACTGCCGATACCATGCCATCCGAACTTAGTATGGCTTTACCTCAAACGGGTATTTGTGCGGTTAATAAAATACCTGCCACTCAGGATTTAGGCACCTCCCCTGCTCAAAGCATCTGGCAACCTCCCCGAACGATTGCATAGTTATCATTTTCATTTTATTTTCAACAATGCCATTGGTTGAGTAATTATCTTTAACCAGTGTATAAATGATTTCAGTATGCTGAATGCAATCATTCAATTTTCCGTTAGGAACAAACTCATTATAGGTTTATTTGTATTCGGGTTAATCGGATATGGATCATTCGAACTCACCCGACTTCCCATTGATGCTGTTCCAGATATAACCAATAATCAGGTACAGGTTATAACAGTTGCCCCTTCGTATGGAGCAACTGATATTGAAAGATTAATCACTTTTCCTATTGAACAGGCCAACAGCAATATAGCCGGGATAAAGGAAATCAGAAGTTTCTCCCGATTTGGATTATCGCTCGTAACCATTGTATTTGATGATGCAACCGATTTGTATTGGGCAAGACAGCAGGTTGCAGAACGACTCAATGAAGTGAAAAGTGTGATACCCGAATCTATTGGAGTCCCTAAGTTGGGTCCAATTAGTACCGGTCTCGGTGAAATTTATCAATATGTAGTTCGTGCAGCACCCGGTTACGAATCGAAATATTCCGAAATGGATTTACGTACCATTCAAGACTGGATTGTTCGTCGTCAGTTATTGGGTGTAAAAGGCGTTGCAGAGGTAAGCAGTTTTGGCGGAAAAGTGAAACAATATGTTATTCAGATAGATCCTGCCCGTTTACAATCTTATCAAATTAGTATCTCGGATGTTTTTACTGCTTTAGAAAATAATAATCAAAACACCGGCGGTGCTTATATTGAAAAGGGCCCTTCAGTAGTTTTTATCAGAACGGAAGGATTGTTGGCTAATGCAGATGAAATTGGAAATATTGCTATCAAAAATTTATCCGACGGAGCTCCGCTCCTGATTCGGGATGTAGCAAAGATTGAATTGGGTTATGCTACGCGATATGGGGCTATGTGCTTTAATAACAAAGGAGAAGTTGCTGGTGCAGTAGTTATGATGTTGAAGGGGGCTAATAGCAGTGAGGTTATCAAATTAGTGAAGGATCGGGTTGCACAAATTCAAAAAACTTTACCGGAGGGAGTTTTAATTGAACCTTTTTTAGACAGATCAAAAATGGTGAACAGTGCCATTTCAACGGTTCGCGACAATTTATTGGAAGGGGCATTGATTGTATTATTTGTACTGGTGATTTTTTTGGGAAATATTCGAGCAGGTTTTTTAGTAGCCTCAATCATTCCGCTGGCAATGTTATTTGCCATTATTATGATGAACTTATTTGGAGTAAGTGGAAATTTAATGAGTTTAGGTGCCTTGGATTTTGGGTTGATTGTAGATGGTGCTGTAATTATTGTAGAGGCTGTATTGGCAAAACTGCATAGTACAGGTACCTATACTGCAAAGGCTGCTAAAATTTCCCGCTCCGAAATGGATGATCAGGTTACAACAACAGCCGGTAAAATGATGAACAGTGCAGTTTTTGGGCAGATCATTATTTTGGTTGTGTATTTGCCCATTTTTACTTTACAGGGTATCGAAGGAAAAATGTTTAAGCCCATGGCTCAAACGGTCGCTTTTGCTTTATTGGGGGCATTCATTCTTTCTTTAACTTATGTGCCAATGATGAGTTCGTTTTTCCTCAGCAGAAAAACCGGTGCTCATAACAATCTAAGTAATCGGTTCATTCATCGACTGGAAAAAGTATATCAGCAAAGCTTGCAACGTGTTATTCAATTTCCCAAGTTGATTTTATCCCTTTCATTTATATTTTTTATTGGTGCTGTTTTTCTGCTTTCCCGTTTGGGGGCCGAATTCATTCCTGCTCTCGAAGAGGGAGACTTTGCTGTGGATACACGGGTGCTAACCGGGAGTAGCTTGCCTACTACTATTGCTTCTACTCAGCAGGCAGCCAGTATTTTACTTACCCGATTTCCCGAAGTAGAAAAAGTAGTTACCAAAATTGGCAGTGGGGAAGTTCCTACCGATCCTATGCCAATGGACGCCAGCGATTTAATGATCATTTTGAAGCCGAAGAAACAATGGACTTCCGCCAAAACATTTACTGAACTAAGTGAGAAAATGGGAGCAGCCTTATCGGAAGTGCCAGGAATAACAACCGGGTTTCAATTTCCTGTGCAGATGCGATTCAATGAGTTGATGACCGGAGCACGGCAGGATGTGGTTTGTAAAATATTTGGTGAAGATTTAGACACGCTGGCAACCTATGCACAGCAACTGGCTGCTTTGGTAAATGGAATTCAGGGGGCAGTGAATTTGTATGTCGAACAGGTTTCTGGGATGCCCCAAATTATCATACGATATAATCGGGAGGCACTGGCTCAATATCACTTATCGGTTGCTACAGTAAATAAAGTAGTAAATGCCGCATTTGCCGGTCAGTCTGCCGGTTTGCTTTTCGAGGGTGAGAAAAGATTTGATGTGGTAGTACGAATGTCTGCAGATCAGAAAAAAAATTGGCAGGAAATTAGGCAATTACTGGTTAGTACTCCTGCTGGAAATCAGATTCCACTCTATTTACTGGCAGATGTGGAATTAAAGGATGGACCTAACCAAATTCAAAGAGAGGATGCCAAGAGAAGAATAGTAATTGGTTTCAATGTACGCAATCGAGATGTGCAAAGTATAGTGCAGGAGTTACAACAAAAGGTTTCTAAAAAAATTAAATTCCCTCCGGGATATTATGTGTCCTACGGTGGAGCATTTGAAAATTTAAATGCCGCCAAAAATCGATTAATGATAGCTGTTCCGGTTTCTTTGTTGCTGATATTTTTTCTTTTATATTTCGCATTTGGTTCTATTAAACAGGCAATCCTTATTTATTCGGCAATTCCGCTTTCAACCATTGGGGGTATTTTATTATTGGCAATAAGGGGTATGCCGTTCAGTATTAGTGCCGGTGTAGGATTTATTGCGCTTTTTGGAGTTGCAGTATTGAATGGAATCGTATTGATTGCAGAATTCAATCAATTGAGAAATGAAGGAATTACACAACTTTCTGAAGTAGTATTAAAAGGGACAAGCGTACGGTTACGACCAGTGTTAATGACGGCTTTGGTAGCTTCTCTTGGATTTTTACCAATGGCTATCAGTAAGGGTGCTGGTGCAGAAGTACAGAGACCGCTTGCCACAGTAGTAATTGGGGGCTTATTGCTGGCTACTTTTTTAACTTTATACGTTTTACCCATATTGTATATGTTATTTGAAAAAAAGTCAATTATAAAAAGCAGTAATCCGGTTGTGATGCTGATTATCCTAGTTGTGACAGGAATTGGATTGCCGTTATCAGAACTTCGTGCTCAGAAAATGATAACGCTTCCTGCTGCTATTGATTCGGCAATGCGGAACAATATGCAGTTGAAAAATGAGCAAATTCGAGCACAGTATCAGCAAAAATTAATTGAAACAGCTTCAATCCTACCGCAAACACAACTGATGGCCGAATGGGGAAACTATAACAGTGCCTATACCGATAACCGATTATCCATAGGCCAGTCTATTCAGTTCCCAACCGTATATACCCGCCAAAAACAGTTGCTGGAACAGGAATGGAAACAAAAGAAGCTATCCGTTTCATTAAAGGAAGCTTATCTGAAACGGGATGTTGCTCAGGTATTTTATCAGCTGCTGTATTTACATCAAAAAAAACAGTTGCTTTTATATGCCGATAGTTTATATACTTTCTCCTTAGAAAAAGCAGTACGTCGATTAGCTTCGGGCGAAACTGACTTGCTTGAAAAAACCAGTGCTCAAAATTTGCAGGGTTCCATTCGGCAACAATTACATCAATTGGAAGCAGATGAAGAGTTGGTATTGCTGCAATTTCAAATTTTATTGAATACCACGGAAAAATACATTCCTGCTCCTTCCAATGCTCTGAATAATAAAAACAATATATCACTGGCCGACACTTCTTTATTGGTCTCGCATCCGGCTATTCAACTTATCAGGCAGCAACAAACCCTGGCAACTGCAGCTTATGAATTGGAAAAAAGTAAACGACTTCCCAATCTATCACTGAATTATAATTCTACAACTATCCGTGGTGTAGGTGCCGATAATATTTTGTATGATGGCTCAAGTCGATTTGGATCGGTTCAACTGGGCATTGGAATACCGGTATTTGGGAAGGGTCAGAAAAATATGATTGAAGCAACCCGTTTCTCACGACAAATTGCAGAGAGTAATTATCAGACTGGATTGCAGGAAATACAATCTCAATATGCAGGTGCTGTAACTCAATATCTGAAATATCAGCAATCGCTTCGCTACTATCAAACAGAGGCATTACCCAATGCATTATTGATTACCGAAACTGCCTCTCGTCAGCTTCTGGCCGGTAGCATCCATTATCTGGAATGGGTGCAATTGATTCACCAAACCATTCAAGTGAAAAGTGATTATCTGGAGGCGGGTAGAAAATTGAATGATTCCATTATATTATTAACATTTTTAACTGCTCAATAAGCAATTTTTTATGAATCAACTTTTATCCATACGAATCATTATATCCACAATACTTATTGGATTAATAGGAATTACATCCAGCGGTTGTAAATCGCCCGTTGAATCGGAGGAAAAACAAGCTACAGTATCCGATCAATTGGTTGCCTTAACCCGGGCTCAATTGAACAATGCGCAACTTGCCATTGGAACAATCCAGCAGCAACCGATTACATCGGTAATTCGTGTAAAAGGAAAAATTGATTTACCCCCTCAAAAAATGATGAGTGTAAGTGTACCACTTGGGGGTTATCTGAAATCATCTAATTTATTAGTGGGAATGCGGGTTGAAAAAGGCGAGGTAATTGCCGTAGTAGAAGGGGAACAATATATTCAATTGCAGCAGGACTATCTGATGGCTAAAGAAAAATTAGTTTGGCTTGAGCAAGAATTTAAAAGACAACGGGAGTTGCAATCATCCCAATCTACCAGTCAGCGAAATTATCAACAGGCAGCTGCAGATTATTCGGCTCAGCAGGTACTGGTAAGTGCTTTGTTTCAAAAGCTAAAATTGGCAGGTATCGATCCCGCTACTCTTACTAAAGATAAAATTTCAGCAAGCATTCCCGTTCGCGCCGGGATTTCAGGATATGTTGCTGCGGTTCATGTGAACGCAGGTAAATATATTAACCCTTCCGACATCTTATTTGAACTAATCAGTACAGATGATATTCACCTGGCATTAAAAGTTTTTGAAAAGGATATACCCAATTTACAAATCGGACAAACCGTTCAGGCATTTACTAATCAGCAACCGGAAAAAAAATATTCCTGTAAAATTATTTTACTGGGTAAAGAAATTGGAGAAGATAGAAGTATAGAAATACATTGTCATTTTTTACAGGCCCATGTTCCTTTACTTCCAGGAACGTATATGAATGCTGAAATTGAAGTTAAGAATCAAGCTGCTTCTGTATTACCCGATGCTGCTGTAGTTAGATATAATAATCGTAATTTTCTTTTCATTCAATCCGATTCATTACATTTTGTAATGAAAGAAGTGGAAGTTGGAATTTCTGAGAATGGGTTCACTCAATTGCTAAACAGCGATGGATTAAGGGGAAATAAAATTGTTACTAAGGGTAGTTATACCTTGCTGATGGCATTGAAAAATAAATCGGAAGAATAGGCTAATAACTCTTATCGTAGATAGCCTAAAATTTTCAACATACTTTGTGCGGTTTGCTCTTTTGCATAAACCCAGTCTATCAGTTTGCCGTTCTTATCCGCTTCAACAATTACGTGTTTAGGTGATGGAATTAAGCAATGCTTTATGCCACCGTATCCACTTATTTGATCCTGATATGCACCTGTGTGGAAGAATCCAACATAGAGAGGTTCTTTGTTTTCTTCATCCATAGGATCGGATGATTTTAGCTTGGGTAAGAATACCTCGTTTATATGTTCTTCGGAATCGTAATAGTCATGACTATCGCAAGTAATCCCCCCCAGAACAACCCGATGATATTCGTTTTCCCATTTATTGATGGGTAGCATTAAGAACTTTTCTCCAATTCCCCAAGTATCAGGGAGGGTAGTAATAAATGAAGAGTCGATCATATACCAGCATTCCCGATCGTTCTGAATTTTTTGAGCTGCTACGCTGTATATGTGTGCCATACTCTCTCCTACTGTGAAGCTCCCAAATTCGGTATAAATATTGGGCATGGGCACTTTTGCTTTCTTACAAGCTTTCTTGATATTACTTACAATTTCATTTATCATAAACTGGTAATCATACTCAAATCCCAGTGAATGCTTAATGGGGAAACCTCCGCCGATATTAATTGAGTCTAATTCCGGACAAATCTTTTTTAATTGGCAATAGAGATTAATAATTTTATTTAGTTCCGACCAGTAGTAAATGTCATCTTTGATACCTTTATTTAAAAAGATATGCAACATTTTTAATTGAAATTTTTCCTCATACCCTTCGATTTCATCTACATAAAATTCCAGGATGTCTTTCGCACGAATTCCCAGGCGAGAAGTATAAAAAGGGAAATTAGGTTCTTCTTCTGCCGCAACACGAATTCCGAGGCGAAAGGGTTGTTTTACCGATTTTTTGTAGGCGATTAATTCTTCTTTATTATCTAAAATGGGTATTACATTTTTAAATCCGGAATTAATTAGTTTGGCTATTCGGGAGGTGTAGTTTTTTTGTTTGAAACCATTACATATGATGTAGGTTTCTTTATTGATTTTTCTGCGTTGATACAGGCGATTGATAATTTCTAAATCGTATGCATAGGATGTTTCCAGGTGAACATTGTGTTTCAGCGCTTCTTCTACAATAAATGAAAAGTGGGAACTCTTGGTACAATAGCAATAAAAGTATTCCCCTTCATATTTATGTCGCTTGAAGGCCTGCTTAAATAAATCTTTTGCTTTATTAATCTGCATTCCAATTTTTGGTAAATAGGTAAGCTTTAATGGCGTACCATATTTATCGATCAATGCTTTTAAATCCAATCCATTGTATTCTAAATACCCATCATCATTCTGGTCGAAGCCTTCTTGTGGAAAATGGAAAGTTTGTTTTACCAGTGAAGTGTAGGAGTTGGTCATGAACACAAGTTTAAAAATTGCAAAACGATTGGCAAAAATAGTTGTTTGTTGGTTTTAATTGCATAAAAAAAGCCGAAACAGGTTCGGCTTTTAAAAAAGTAGCTATAAAGTTTATTTTACTGAATCAATCAGCGCCTTGAAGCTGGCTGGCTCATTCATAGCCAAATCAGCCATTACCTTCCGGTTCAGTTCAATTCCCTTCGAATTGAGCAGATGAATGAATTGGCTGTAAGTTAACCCTTCCGCACGAACGGCAGCATTGATACGTGCAATCCAAAGCTGGCGGTACTCGCGTTTTTTGAGTTTGCGACCTACATAACTATAGGTTAAACCTTTTTCAACAATATTTTTGGCAACGGTATAAACGTTTTTACGTTTACCATAAAATCCTTTGGCTTGCTTCAGCACTCTTTTTCTTCTGGCGCGGGAAGCAACTGCATTTTTTGAACGTGGCATATCTCAATATTTTAACCGGTAGTAAAGATTTCCGGCAGTTAGTTAATGGGGTTGATTATCCTTTTAATCTTAACAAGCGTAGCACAAAATCTTTATTGGTAGCTCCTACCAGGCCTTTCTGACGAAGAGAGCGTTTGCGCTTTTTGGATTTTTTGGTAAGGATGTGTCTTTTGAAAGCTTTCTGGAACGTGATTTCACCGGTTCCGGTAACTTTAAAGCGTTTTTTTGCGCTTGAGTTGGTTTTAACCTTTGGCATAAATAAATAATCTGTTACGATTACACCCTGCTGGCGGCATTGCTCGGGCAACACACTTGTTGAGCCTTACGGGAAATTGGGCTGCAAAGGTAATGATTTTTGTGAATTTTCAATCAAAATCCCACAATAAAAAAAGGCATACCTGATGTATGCCTTTGATATTCAATGATTTAAATTGACTACTTTTTCTTGCCTGTTTTCGGAGTAAACAAGGCAAACATCCTTTTTCCCTCTAATTTGGGCATACTTTCCAGGGCACCGCATTCTGCTAACCGTTCAGCAAATTTAAGCAGTAATAACTGACCACGGTCTTGGAACATAATCGCACGTCCCTTGAACTGAACATAGGCCTTCACTTTATTGCCCTCTTTCAGAAATTTTTCGGCATGTTTTGCTTTGAAATCGAAATCATGATCATCAGTACCCGGAGTAAATCGAATTTCTTTTACCTCACTCTGTTTAGAGTTGGCTTTCATTTCCTTCTCTTTCTTCTTTTTTTCGTACAGAAACTTCTTATAGTCAATGATTTTACAAACAGGAGGGTCGGCAGTGGGTGAAATTTCTACTAAATCGAGTTCAAGCTCCCGGGCTATTTTTAAGGCTTCCGCAACGTTGTAAATACCAACAGTTACATTGTCTCCAACTAATCTAACTTCAGGAACTCTAATACGCTCATTGATACGGTGTTCTGGTTCGGCTTGTTTATTGAACCTGGGGTTAAACCGTCCCCCTCCTCTTGGTGGTAATGCCATTAAAACTTGTTTAGTGAATAATCTTCAGCTATTTAGAATAGGTTGATTTGATTGTAAAGATATACTTATTTTATGGTGTTTATTCTAAAGATTGTCTGTTTTCTATCTCATCTTTCACCTGATGCAGCCACTCGTTTAATCCAACACTTCCCAAATCCCCTTTTCCTTGCCTTCTAACCGAAACAACTCCATCTGTCATCTCCTTTTCCCCCACAATTAACATATAAGGAATTTTCATCAATTCTGTATCCCTGATTTTCTTACCAATCTTTTCCTGCCTGTCATCCATTTCAACCCGAATGCCTTGCTGCTGTAGGGAGCTAACAACTGATTGTGCATATTCCAGGTACTTATCACTAATAGGTAATACTTTCACCTGCACAGGTGCCAGCCATAATGGGAATTTGCCTGCATAATGTTCCAGTAAAAATCCGATAAATCTTTCATGAGTACCCAAAGGTGCCCGGTGTATGATTAAAGGAATTTCCGGTTCATTATTTTTATTGGTAAAGGTTAATCCAAAACTTCTGGGTTGTGCAAAATCTACCTGATTGGTTGCCAGCGTAAATTCTCTGCCAATGGCACTCCAGATTTGCACATCAATCTTCGGTCCGTAAAATGCTCCCTCCCCTTTTACTTCTACAAAGGGAACCCCCGTTTCAATTAGTACATTTCTAACCAGTTCCTCTGTCTCCTGCCAAAGTTCCGGTTCATTGATATATTTCTGTCCCAATTTTTCGGGATCATGCAATGAAAGCCGCATTACATATTTTTCAATTCCAAAAATCTTGAAATATTTAAGATACATATCATTCACCGCCTTGAACTCCTGCTTAAATTGTTCTTTCGAACAATATATGTGCGCATCATTCATGTGCAAACATCGCACCCGCATTAACCCAAATAATTCCCCACTTTGTTCGTATCGATAGCAAGTTCCGTATTCGGCTATCCGATATGGAAGTTCTCGATAACTCTTGGGTTCTGCATCAAATATTTTATGGTGGTGCGGACAATTCATGGCTTTCAGATAGTAAGTTTCTCCATCCATTTGCATGGGAGGAAACATACTATCGGCATAATATGGAAGGTGTCCGCTGGTTAAGTATAAATTTTCTTTAGCAATATGGGGTGTTACAACACGTTTATAACCTGCAGCCTGCTCGGTTTCTTTTGCAAGTTTTTCCAGTTCTTCAATAATTACGGTTCCATTGGGCATCCATAAAATCAAACCCGGACCAATATCCTCATTCATGGTGTAGATACCGAGTTCTTTACCCAATTTTCTGTGATCGCGTTTTTTAGCTTCTTCCAACATCAACAGGTATTCATCTAATTCCTTTTGCTGGGGAAAGCTGATACCATAGATGCGGGTGAGCATTTTATTCTTCTCATCTCCTTTCCAATATGCACCGGCAATACTGGAAAGATGTATGGCTTTAATGAAGCCGGTATGCGGGATATGCGGACCCCTACATAAATCGGTGAAACTACCTTGAGTATAAAAGGTAATTGAACCGTCTTGCAGGTTATTTAATAGATCAAGTTTATATTCATCACCCTTCTCATTGAAATAGGCAATTGCCTCTGATTTACTTATTTCTTTTCGAACGTATTGATTGGATTGCCGAGCCAGCTCGTTCATTTTTTTCTCCAGACTCTTCAATTCTTCTTCCGAAATTTTTCGGTCGCCTAAATCCATGTCATAATAAAAGCCTTTATCAATTGCTGGCCCTACCCAAAACTTCACCCCCGGAAAAGTTTGTTCAACTGCTTCTGCTAATAAATGAGCAGAAGAATGCCAGAAAGTTTGTTTTCCGTCATCTTCATTCCAGGTAATCAATTGCAAACTGGCATCGGTATTAATTGGTCGGGTTGCGTCCCATACTTCACCATTTATTTTGGCAGCCAATACTTTTCTGGCTAATCCCTCACTGATTTGTTGAGCAATTGCCAGCGCCGAAATTCCCGACTCATATTGCCTTACTGCCCCATCGGGAAACTGAATATTAATCATAACTACTACTTTGGGCGATTATTTTTTATGCAAAAGTAACGATTCAAGGGCAGAAAACCGAGCCAAAACAGGAGGAGCATTATAAAAACCTTAACGCTTTTTTACCAATCCCAACGCCCAATGGTGGTTAGATTTGTATCATGAGGTGGAGATTTACCTTTTTCTTTTTATTTGCACTCTCTCTGTCGGTAACTGCTCAATCGTTAACCGGCATCTGGAAGGGCTATTTCAATTCCTCCCTGTCTATGTTGGGTGAAATGCCAGGAGACGAAAAATATAAGTTCGAAGTGCAATTGTTACAACAAAAAAATGCGCTCAAGGGCGTGAGTTATTCCTATAAAACCACCGTATTTTATGGAAAAGCCGATATGACAGGAATATTTACTCCAGGAAATCATAGCATACTTTTGAAAGAAAACAAATTAATAGATTTAAAAATTTCAGGTAAAAGTGAAGCTTGTTTGATGACCTGTTATTTGGATTATACTTCCATCGGGAAAATGGAATTTTTAGACGGCACTTTTTTTTCTATGAATATCCGTGATAAATCGGATTGTGGGAGTGGAAAAATACATCTGGAAAAAGTGAAAGAGTCGGATTTTGGAAAAGAAGATTTTTTAATCGCCACAGGCCCCAATACAAAGCCATCAAATACCCCTAATACCTCTGCAAAACCGGCAGCAGGAAGGCCCGGAACCGCCGCAATTAAAGACCCTGACTTTTTAGTTGTTAAACCACCCACTGCAAGTTCCCAACCAAAGGGTTCTTCAGAAATTGCTAAAACAGATCGTATTCCCTTCACTCCCGAAATAAGCGTTCCAACTCCTCCAGGAACCAAAACGGAGAAGAAGGAATCAACTACTCAGGAAATTACCCGAACTCCTGCCGAAAATTTACTTCCAAAAGCAGCTGTTCCCCGTGTTTTGGTAGAAAGAGAAAATGATTTGGTTAAAAGAATTATTACCGATGAAGAAGATATCCGTATTGATTTGTACGATAATGGAACCATCGACAATGATACCATCACAGTTTATCATAACAATCGTTTGGTTACTGCGAATCAAAGGCTGAATTTTACTCCGATTACGTTTTATATAAAATGCAATAAAAGTGAGAGTCTGCATGAAATTGTTGTGGTTGCAGAAAATCTGGGTGATATCCCACCCAATACTGCACTCATGGTAGTTACAGCCGGAGGAAAAAAGCGGCAGGAAATTTTTCTGGCATCAACTGAGCAGAAGAATGCCAAAGTGATTATAGAATATAAGCCACTAAAATAGTATCGGTTTAATGAATCAATGAATCTGTAATCAGTAATTTTTGACTGTTAGATTTAGCTTCATACGGTTGCACACTTACGCTGGAAATATCCAGCCACGTAGCACCTTTTGCTGAGATACCTTCTACATCATAGAATTTGTAAATTTTTACACCGGGAAGTTTCATCCATTTCAGCAATTCAAAGAATTGAAGGGAAGAAACCTGGAATGCCATTTGTATTTCATGCAAATCGGTTTCAATACTTAATCCGGATAATTCATCCGATAAAGCCATGCTTGCAGTGACTACACTATCTCGGATATGTTCTGGCAGGTTATCTGATAACATTGTAGCACTATCAGCTAACCGCATCATATCTTTCGCTAAAATATGTAACCGATTGGTGTCATTAATAGACGATACATGCCCTTTCAATTGCAAATATTGGTTGAGCATTTTCGCTCCTTCTTTTTGAAAGGCAGACATACCAGTTTCTGAATCTATCTGATTAATATTAGTATTCTTTTTAGAATCATTTTGCAACTGACATGCTCCCAGTAAGCAACAGCCAGCTAAAAGGAAAGATTTATACATATATCATTTGATTTATCCAATACCCGTGTGAACTGATTACCTTTGCCGCGAAAAGTGCTAAATTATGCTGATTGGTTTACAAAACGTAACCTTTGAATTCGGAGCTCGTGTAATTGTTGAAAATGCTACCTGGCATATTCAGCCCGGA
>Ga0214923_10001523_pt1 | contig 32783 bp, 32 predicted proteins | sample LL1510_MetaG_FD_177993 | JGI IMG/M metagenome (GOLD analysis project Ga0214923, IMG submission 177993) | Freshwater microbial communities from Lake Lanier, Atlanta, Georgia, United States - LL-1510 | ecosystem: Environmental > Aquatic > Freshwater > Lake | place: USA: Georgia | collected...
GTTCCTCGTGTCTTTGCCTTCATCACACGTTCAGGCGCTGGTTCAATGGTTTGTGTCGGTGTCTCAATTTGTAGGGTTCTCACAATTTTCCATGTGTTTTGTCTCAGTGTCTGGAGCCGCTTTCCAGTTGAATGACTGCGTCTCACGGATGGCTCTTGAATGTCGAATGTCTCCTTGTAGCCGTCAGCATGTTCATGATGCCCCGGTTGCTGATCGGCGTTTGCCAAGCGTTGGCTGAATTGCTGCCAGGCGATTTGGTTTCTTCTTTCTTGGGTGGTCATCGTTCGATTGCTTGTTGTCTTTGTCACTACTTAATCATGGGTTTATTACATAAAATCCATCAAATTTTTTTAGATAATATTAGATATTTAATCTTGTCCATATTTTCACAAACATACCATAAGTTTATTATCTATCCTATTTTAAATAATAAAAGTATGAATTAAATAGTGTGACTTTAAAAATATATTATAATTATATAATTAATCTATATGAACAATACATTTATTCATCAAATAAATGACATCAATCGTATATTTTATCAAATGTTTATACATATTGATAATTCTTTACCAATAGCTGATCAATTTGCCAAATTATGGACAGAATTTGATAAGTTAAATATAGAATATGGAGCACTAAAACTAACTAATGAAGAAGAAATACCCGTAATAGAATTACTAATTTCAAATTACATTTTAGAACGAGCAAATGTAGCAACTGAATTTAAGTCTAAATTTCACGAATATAAAAGTAGTGTTTCTCAACTATTTGGTAGAGATATTTCAGACATAATAACAATTTATGATTATCGTATTACATATATAAAAAAAAAACCAGATCAACGTTTTACAGAGGATGATTATCACACAATAGAACAGATAATTCTTAGCAAAAAAGATGATACTATTTTAATTGAACATTTAGTTGATCGACATAAAATAATAAATAATAATATTAGAGAACATAGAGCAAAATTGGAATTAAATCGTAGTAAAATAGCTAGTATTAATAAAATAATGGAAATGATTAATCAATTAAAAGATTATTATCAAAGACTAATAGATAATTATAGAGATGTTTTAATATTAAAAAATAAAGATAGTTGTCTAATTCAAGTAGAAATATTAGATAAAACTGGAATTTTATATGAAGAATCCCAATGGTTTAGACATAGTAATGGATATGATGAAAGTAGACATAAACATCACAGTGAAATTATGTATATGGATGTATATTTAGAGGATGATAGTTATTATTATGGTGATTGTAATGGTGCTAAAATACATACTTTAAAAAGTAACTGTAAACCGGTAGATATACGTATAGAAACTGCTCCATTAGATTACTTAGTAATTAATAATAAATTTATTCAACATTTATTATTAAACGATAAAAAATTACATTTTTTACTTTTTGAAAATATAATTAGTAAACCAGCAGTATTAGATTTATATGTATCACATGAACTAACCGATGTACCTGAAGACATTATTGACCCAATGACTATATACAACGATGATATAATTAATATATTCTTAAAAACAAAATACAGTGAAATATTTGATGAAATGTTTAAACATTTGTTCACAACAAGAGAAGAAGAATTATATACACCTTATAGACCATGGAATAGAATTAATCCAAGATATAATAGTTTATACTATATTAAAAACTTACTATTTAATAATTTAACTACATTTTTAACACGAGATAATAGTTTTAAAAGGTCACGTGCTCTCCAAAATTTTAAATATTTATTTACACATAGCCCAGTTGAAGAGATACAATTATATAATGATATTGACTGGGTTTTATTAAGGTCACCGGACATAAGATTTAACAATATAAAATTAATACATTTATTTTTAGCAGAAATTAAATTTTTATTACACCGAATGTATATTCCTAATCGGTTACAAGGTGAATGGGAAAAATATGTAAGAGAACATAATAAACCTATAGACACTCCACCAGAAAGTTTTTTACAATATTTATTGCATGTTGTATTATCAAACCTAATGCCCAAAGACTTATTTAGTTCATTAAAAGGAACACTAAGTGAAATGACTACAAGTTTATCTAAAGATATGTCAACGACAGATGGAAAAATGAACTATAAATTTATAAGTGACATCATTGATAAAGTATTAAGAAAATTTAAATTAACACAAGAAGGCGGTAGAAGAACATATAAAAAAAATATAAGCAAGAGAAAAACGGGTCGCAAATTACTAAATAATAAAATATCTAATAGAGCAAAGAAAATAAGCAGTAAAAAATAACATGTAAAACTATACTATTAAATAAAATAATATTTATTTAATATATATAAATATGGATATTTTCGAATCTGAGAGTTATCTCAGATACGGAGATGATAGCTTAAAACATGAAATGGAAAACTTTAATGCTAGATTAGTATCTATTGTAAAATCAAAACAATTATCTCCAACAATAAATATAGATAGTGAAATAGGCGATTTATTTCAATTATTAGATAGTAAATTAAGTAATATCCAAGCAGAAATAGAAAGATTACAAAAAATTGCCAATACTGTACCCGAGTTTCAAGAAATACAATTTAAAAAAGCTATAATATATAATTATCGTGATTTTAAAAATTATGCTATGGAAGTTATCGAAGATGTTCAAAATGTTATCATTGTTTTAAATTCAAATATAATTAAATGTGTTAAACGTAAAATTGTAGTTTCTGATAACGACGATCCTATGGGTATACAATACTGGTATTATTCACAAAACCCTGATACCGAAAGTGATATTATATTTGTCATTTTTGAAAATCCTGAAACTAACCAATATTATGGTATCGACATTGAAGGTAACAAAGCATCAGGAAATATGAGTGATTATGAACTTTTGTCCGAACCACCCAGTTGTAACTATTTCATAATAACCGACCCAAGTTTATTTGCTCAAGATATATTAAGGATTAAAACCGATACGAAAAAAAAATTACTGTTTGAAAATCAATTTTTCAAATACGTAAATAGAAATTGTTTTATATCATATCATAATCATGAACCAGACACATTTTCAAATTGGATGACCGGACCATGTGACGCTTGTAGAGGTATATATAGGGAACGGATACACGATAGTGAATTACAAAATTATAAATTTAGTGAGCAGATGTTCAATCGTTTAGCCCAAACCGGCAGCATTTGGATACGCACTGCTGTTTATCCAGTTCATAATAGTGTCTGGGAATATTTTTTATTATATTTTAACCTAAGTATTAGTAATAACGAAATTTATAATACAAAAATCATATTACAACAATTTAAATGTCTATTTACAAAAGACGAGAATGAAGAAAAAATATTATACCAAAAAATTGAAAACCAATTATATCCTAAAAAACCCCTAATTGAATTCTTTTTACCAGAAATTAAATTTTTATTACACCGAATTTATATTCCTAATAGTTTACAAGGTGAATGGGAAAAATATGTAAGAGAACATAATAAACCTGTAGACACTAAACCCGAAAGTTTTTTACAATATTTATTAAATGTTGTATTATCAAATCTAGTCGATAGAGACCTATTAAAATCATTACTAAGCACACTAAGTGAAATGACTACATCTCTAACTAAAGATATGTCAACGACAGATGGAAGGATGAACTATAAATTTATAAGTGACATCATTGATAGAGTATTAAGAAAATTTAAATTAACACAAGAAGGCGGTAAATTAGGAAATAACAAAAATGTAAGTAAGAGAAAAAAAGGTAGCAAATTATTAAATAATAAAATATCTAACAGAGGAAAGAAAATAAGTAGAAAACATCAGAATTAATTAAATTTATATGGATAAAAAAAAGAAAATCAGTACATAAAAAGAAATCAGTACATAAAAGAAAAAAAAGCAGAAAAACAAAACCCTAATATTATTAGTTAAATTACTTTGAAGATGTGTTATCAATTCTATTTATTGTGCTATTTTATAATCATAATCATTTTCAATATTTAACCTATACATTATTTATATAAAATATATTTTACAATTATATATAAATAATGTCGATGGAATATACAGCAATTACAAAATTAAACGATATTAATCGTATATTTTATAGAATGTTTATAAATATTGACACTTCTATACCAATACCTCCTCAATTTGATGAATTATGGCCAAAAATTACTGAATTAACTAAAGAATATAATACACTAAAAAGCAATAAGGAAGCAGAAATTAAACAAATAGAATTACAAATTTCAAATTATAATATAGAACAAATACGCTTACAAACTGAATTTAATTCTAAATTTGATAATTATAAACATTGTGTTTCCCAATTATTTGGGAGAGATATAGAAATTTCAAATATGATATTTTCCAATATTAATACATCTAAATCAAATGAACGGTTTTTATCGCATGGGTATGGGTATGGATATAAATCGGATGATTATAGTGACATCGAAAAGCAAATATTAATTAGTATAGCAACTGCTAGGCGTATAATTGAAAATATAGGGACATCACATGACGTAATAGTTACACAAAAAAAAAAACAAAAAGATAAATTGAAATTCAAGCAATTAGATATAGTTACTATTAATCAAATAATACAACTTATGAATGAAATGACACAATATTATCAAGAGCTTATAGATAACTATAGAGATGTTTTAATATTAACAAACAAAACTAGTTGTCTATTTCAAGTAGAAATACTAGATAAAACTGAAATTTTAACTATCGATCAAGAGTATTACGAAAGTAATTATAATGAAAGTGAAATTTTATATATGGATGTATATTTAGAACTTGAAGATTATTATTATGGCGATTGTAAAGGTAAACTAATACCTATTTTAAAAACAAACTGTATACCGTTAGATAGACCGATAGAAAGCGCCCCATTAGATTACTTAATGATAAACGATAAATTTATTCAACAATTACTTTTAACAGATAAATGTAATTTTTTGCTCTTTGAAAACATAATAAGTAAACCCGCAGTATATGTTTTACCTGGACCATCTGTTATGACAGATACATTAGAAGAATATTTTCCCGGACCAACAACTGGAGACTTAGTTGAAATAATAAATGTATTCATAAAAACAAAATATAATGAAATATTCAATGACGAGTTTAAAAATTATTATGAAGAATATAAAAACAATAATAGTTTAAATTATATTAAATTCTTACTATTTGATCATTTATTAAAATATTTAACATCAAATAATAGTTTTCACATGTCACGTGCTCTACAAAATTTTAAATGTTTATTTACACATAGTCCAGCTGACGAGATACAATTATATAATGACATCGATACTTTTTTGTTAAAGTCACCTGATCATAGATTTAGAACTATGAAATTAATTGATTTATTTATCCCTGAAATTAAATTTTTATTACACCGAATTTTTTTATACAATAAATTACCAATTCCACATAAGTTACAAATGGAATGGGAGAAATATGTAGGAGACCACAGTCAACCAGTAGACACTTTACCAAATACTTTTTTACAATATTTGTTAAATGTTGTATTAACAAACCTAGTCTCGAGCAAATTATATATTAATTTATTAAGCAAGATAGGTATTTTGACTAGAGATCTAACTATAGATATGACAAAGATAGATGGAAAGACACAATATGACTTAACTAGTAACATCATTGAGAGAGTGCTACAACAATATAAATTCAACCAAAAAGGCGGTGAACATATATATATAAAAAACATAAGTAGGAAAAAAAAAAGTCGCAACATACTGAATAATAAAATAATGAGCAGACAAAAGAAAATAATTAGAAAAAATTAAATGTAAAAATATACTATTAAATAAAAAATAATATTTATATACGTTATATAAATATGGATTTTTTTGAAAAGCACTTTTCTTCTAATTTTGGTCATGGATTTTTAGAATTACGTAATCAAATGGAAAGTTATAATCAAAAATTAGTATCTATTGTAAAAACATTACAATTGTCTCCAGATATAAATATAGAAGCTGAAAAAAATGAATTATTTGATGTATTAGATGAAAATATTCGCAAAATTGAACATATAATAGAACCATTAAACGAAATACTAAAAACAAAAGATAGTATATTAGAAGATATTAAACATCGTATAGTAGACGAAATAGCAAATTTAGAAAGTATAGCAACTGCTAACAAATGGAGACGTATAGTTCCTACTTCTTTTTGGTCAGAACTATCAAGAACAACTTATTATACAGAAAAAGATGCCGGAGAGATTATTGTTGGTTCAAGATATGTAGGACCTAATGATAGTGGAGGTTATCCTACTGAATTAAAAAAAATTCATGAATTAGAACAATTTAATAGTCTTAATACATTATATTATGAACAAGATCGTAGATTTAAAAACATTATTAGCGAAATACAATATAATCAAGATATAATAGATAATTATACTGATTTTAAAACTTTTGCCGATAAAGTTATTCAAGATTTTCAAAATGTAATCATTATACCTAATTCCGATATAATTAAGTGTGTTAGACGTGGTTCTCCGACTGATGAACAACCCTCCAGAGTAGGATTTGATGATGATAGACATAGTTTTCCGTCTGATGTAATACCCTCCAGACATGATGATAGACATAGTTTTCCGACTGATGAACAACATTCCAGAGTAGGATTTGATGATGATAGACATATTTCAGGACTTTACGATGAGTTTGGTAATTTTACACGTGCGTTAGACACACAAAGCGATATAATATTTGTCATTTTTGAAAATCACGATACTCATCAATATTTTGGTATCGACATGAACGGTGAACGAGCAATAGGACATATGGTTGATTATCAAATTATGCCAAATCCACCCTTTTGTAACTTTTTTATAATATCTGACAGTAATAAATTTGCTGAAAAAATATTAGATATTAAAACAGATACAAAAAAAATAATATTATTTGAAAATCAATTTTTCAAATACGCAGGCATACAGTGTTTTTTGTCAAGTCATAATCACCAAGCTGATGAATTTCCTAATTGGAGAGACCCATGTAACGGTTGTACTGGTAGATTTAATAATGAAATTCAGAATAGTTCATTACAAAATTTTAAATTTACTGACTATATGTTAAATCCAGGAATTTTAAATACAACAAGAGGAAGAAGATATTCAAATACAGTTTATCCTGCACATTCGGCCGTTTGGTATAATTTTATATCGCGATTTAATGAAAGTAATAATTATAATAAAAAAAATATATTACAACAATTTAAATGTCTATTTACAAAAGACGATAATGAAGAAAAAATATTATATTTAAATTTACAACAAGACATTTACCCAAAAACACCATTAATTGAATTATTTTTACCAGAAATTAAATTTTTATTACACCGAATTTTATACCATAAATTTAAAATTCATGATAGATTCCAAACGGAATGGGTAAATTATGTAGTAGCACATAATAAACATGTCAACACTCCACCACAAACTTTTCTACACTATTTATTAAATGTTGTATTATCAAATTATGTGCCTAGAGACTTATATAATTCTTTACTAAGTACATTAGGCGAAACGACTGAAATTTTAACTAAAGGTATGACATCTGGACAAGATTTTAGCAAGAATTACCAGTATACATTGATAAGCAAAATGATTGATAAAGTGCTAAGTAAATTTACATTAAAACTAGCAGGTGGTAGAAAAAACAAAAAATCAAAATCAAAGATACAAAAAAATAAAATTAGTAGACAAAAGAATAATAAAAGTAAAATTAGTAGACAAAAGAATATTAGCAAAAAACACAAATAGATAAAGTATGAAAATAGTAATAAAGCAACTTTAATAGAACAAATGAATACATAAAAACATTAAACGTAATAATCCAAGATGATGTAATGATTAATAGAAAAAAATATATTTATCATATTATTACGTTTAATGTTTTACAAATCTAAACTTATCAATACTATTAGTTGAAAAATCAAGATATAAAGTTCCATAACTATTTGGATTAGTTAAAGATAATTCATGATATAGATCTGTTTTAAATTCAGGTAAAAATATAATAGTTTCTAAATAGTTAGCTACGTCATGAATATTATTAATTGGGTTCATCGGAGGGACTGTATTCCTAGTTTCAGGCATACCAAACTCATGATAATCTCTATAATGTATACTATTAAGTAACTCATTAAACTGATTTATATAAGAAATAGACATATCAAGTCTACTTAAACTCATATTATGTTTAAGGTCACTAATTAAACGCAAATCATGTGATATATTTCCCATACCCCGATTAATCCAATATGAATTTACATCGGTAGGTCCAATTGTTCCATCTGGATTTAAATTACCAAAAAAACCATATCCCTTTTCATCACCACAATAATAAGGACAAACTCTATTTGCTATAATTGGATTACGATTATCATAATTACATACATTTCTCATTAAATTTGGACTACTTAATGTCCCTGTTTTTAAATTCTCACAATTAAAATAACTACGTCCGAAATCAATCATAATAGGTATACAATTCGTCCGTAATTGTATTATACCTGCGTCCGTTTTTATTTCTAATTCAATATATTTTTGCTCTGGAATATCATAAATTACTACATTATCATTATGTAAATCGTAATGTGTAAAATAATTACCTAATTTACTAAGTGTTTTATATACAAGATATATCATTAATATATTATAAGTAAGACGTGTTTGATATAATCGATTAATTTGTGGCCTACCATACAATTTTAGATTGTTAAAATATTGTCTTAAATTACATTTTATATTAATAAATTGTAAATATATATTTATATGTTTTGCTCCTGAACAACTAATTCTAAGGTTTTGCTCTTGATCTAATGGATTTAAATAATTTAAATAATTAGATAATGGTGAAAGTAAACCGAAAGTTCCATAATGTTCATTAAACATTCTCCATGTATTCTCATTATTATACATGCCTAACGCATATGTTCTCGGAAAAAAAGGAAAATATTTTGAAAATTCATTTATACATTGACCAGCTACATATTCATGATATAAATTATCATTCATAGGGCGAATATTACTTTTTAATATAACTGGTAATGTTCTGCCATTATTATTATAGGTTAATCGATGTAAAAACCCATTGTCTGAAGCAATACCTAATCTATGAACAGTTTGACTAAAATGATTTATATTATTAATACCGTTAAAATAATAGTTTATAGAATGTAAACCTGGTTGAAACATTAAAAAATCATCAAATGATGGATACTTTAGTAGTTCTAAATTTAAAACGTAATTCTCAAATTCTTCATATGTGTTTAAATTGTTTTGAATAGCAATTTCACGAACAGCCTCGCAAATATCTTGGTTTGATGTCTGAGAAGTAATTTCAAAATTAATCAATTGTGCCATATGAATTAATTCATCTCTTGTGTGATAATTATATTTTTGTTTTTGTCGCTTTTGTTCTTTTCTCATTTCACATAATTTTCCAAATAAATAAGGAGCAGTATTATTCATATACTATATTATAATAAAAAAAATATTATAATTTAATATCTACGGTTTTGTTTTCTTGACCTTCTGAATTGAGCAACAGTTTCGGGTTCATTGTTAGAAGCAACCATTTGTTCAGCTTCAGCATTAGCAACCATTTGTTCAGCTTCAGCTTCAATTTGGTCTGGATTGGGAGGAGCTATTTGAGTAACATCTTGTCCTTTTAACAAAGCTGCTTCAAAATTAGTAACATACGCCTTACAACTTTCATACATTTTTCTGGCAGCAGCATTTTTTTGGCGTTTAGCAAAATCAGCCGTTGCCGTAGCAGCACTCTTGACAGCACTTGAAGTTTTTGCAGCAACTGTTTTGGCAGCAGCTACAGTAGCTCTTGCTGCTTTTTTAGTAGAAACACGCGCCTTAGTAGCAGTTCTGTTAATCCAAGTATCACTTGAACACTCTAAAGGTAATTTATCAGGTTCTTCATACGTTCCAGGGGGACATGTTTCAACGCATACATTATTGAATACTCGTTGATTTTCAGGACAAACGGGTTGACCTCCCAAGTAATTTCTGCGTGAATTATATTGGCGAATTCTTTGATTTTTTGAATTACGATTTGACGAATTCATTGTTTTTATATATATTATATAAATATTTTATTTATACATTTTTATAAAAAGATAGTGCTATAAATATTTATCTATTTTATATAGTTACATCTGGTAAATAACAAAAAAATTGAATGATGTAATAATCTAAATTATTTAGGTAAACTATGCCAGTCTTAACACGTTCTAAATCTAAAATACTTAAAAATCTAAATGAAAATGCTACATTCATTCGCGTATATAAACTTGTAAATCTAGTCAATAGCGTACATGAACTTGTTCCAGCAGTAGCAGTTTTAATAATCACAAATGAAACAAAAACAACATTAAATCGAAAATTACAAAAAAATAGTAATGATAACTTTGTTAAATACCGAGCTGATTGTGTTTTTGTAGAAGATATTACTGATTTTAAAGGACACACTATCTTAGAAAGTGGAAAAGCATATTCCATTTTTAAACCCGATGGATTAATAGAATACACATTAGAATATAGTAAAGGACAATTTGTTTATCCAGATCATTTTAATAACAATATAGATGATATTTGCGGAGGTGGAATTCATTTTTTCAAAAGTATAGAAGCAGTGTTCGGTTATTATATTAAAGGAACTAATTCAAAATATGACTGTTTCAAAATATATCCAGGTGTTCCACAAATTCATTATTCATTTTATAAATCATATATAGAAGATGGAAAATATGATATATATTCAGGAAATGGTATATGGCAAGAAGAAGTAAAATATGAAAATAATTTACTAAAGGAATATAATTTCATTTTAAATAAAATTCATTATAGCACAAAATTTACATATTGTGTTAATAGTATAACTCAAAATATATTAGTTTCAGCTTTTACTTATGAAATAAATAAAATAGGATATATATATAAAGTAATAAGAGACGTTAATAGAAATAATTTTCCAGAAAATGTAATACAGAAATATATGAACCATAAATAAACGCCACAAAATTAGATAGATTTTTATAATTTGAATAAGCATTATTACTAATTATATTTAATCCAGCTATAAATATTTGAACCAGAGAAAATATAATACAAATATTTTTAATTATATTTAACAAATAGATTTTAAAAAGATCATACGTATTTTTTTTTTCATGTTGAATAATACAATTACTATTCCTATCTATTATTTTTTTTTTATAGTTGTATGGACGTGGTTCAAAAATACTTTCTTTTCTATTTCTAAAATTTGTTCGGGAAATAATACTCATTTTCTATATATTTTTATTAAACCGATTAATTATATATTTTTTTTCAATTTTTATTATTTAAACTTATAATTACTATCTATCCACATATTTACTAATAATATATAACCATTTTTTATACTTCATTTCATAATGTGGCGTTTTACTATATAATTCACTCTTACATATTTCAAATATCCATTCTTGTATATGTTCACCATCTTGAACAAATGTCACATTAGATTTTGATAAATTCCTTATAGAAAATAATCATGAATTATATTTGTATAATTTCATATTACAATTATGAAACGCGGTATCATATAAATGATATAAATTTAATTTATCTAATATATGTATGTATATTCATAATATATAAATGATACCAAAAAAATTTATATTTGTAGGTCCTGAATCAAGTGGTAAAACAACTTTATGTAAAATATTATCAGAAAAATACAATACACTATGTGTGAAGGAATATTGCCGTGTTGCTGCTGTAGAAAAATTACAAGAAACTAGTAGTCCTGAAATAAATTTTAATTTTACATTAGATGATTTTATTAATATGGCACATCGACAAAATAAAGAAGAATACGAATTATCAAAAAAATGTGATAAACTTCTTATTTGTGATAATGATTCATTTGCGTTAACTATTTGGTGTGAGCGGTATTTAGATAAATATTATAGTGAAATGTATGATATTTATAAAAATGCCGATTATCTTCATAATGAAAATAAAATTTACATATTAACTAAACCCAATGTGCCTTTTGTTCAAGATGGATATAGAGATGGAGAACATATTCGTAATTGGATGTATGACCGATTTATCACTGAATTAACAAAATACAATATGAAATATTATATAATCGATTCACCAAACTACGATGACAGATTACAACACGCAATAGATATATTAGAATTAAATACACAATAATCTCTGTAAAATATACCATACTTTATAATTTAAAAAAAATATAGAATATATAATTTAATATATGACTTGGTCCGATCTAACAAAAAAATATGGTGGTAATCCATTAACTATATTACCTCAATTACCAACAAATAATATTAATCACCTATGTAAATTAAGTATATCTAAAGATATATATACTATTTATGAAAATGTATTCTTGGGGAAAAAGGAAGTATCGGGTGATATTAAAATAATAAATAGAGCTATTCATTTCGCCGAACAATGGATAACTAATAATAATATTGGTTCTAAGATAGATTTACACGGTATGACTAAAGAAAACACATTATTTTGGTTAGAATATCAAAAACAAAATCGGAATTTATATAAGTATCCAATGAATATAATTACAGGTCGAGGTAATCATTCTAAATCACATCATAAAAAAGATGTTGCTGATATATTGTTAACGGGTAATAATAGCACGGGCATTTTAGAAGACCTTGTTTTCAATTGGCTTAAACAAAATCAACAACAACATATTAAATACACTGGAAACTTTGTTATCTACTAATATTATGATATTATATCTATGCGGTTACATAATTTAAATTTTGTTTGTTTGTTAATTATACTTAAATTTTTTATATATAGTTTATATAAATGTCATATATTTGCATTAAATGTTTAAATGAACCAGGAAGTCACAGTTTTCAAAAATTAAAAGAAACACGTAATGGGGTATCAATATTCTATAGTTGTCCTTCTAAAGCTATATATTATAATGATAACGATGGTATTTTAGAACATTATGATGGTATGCTTAATGATAACGGCAATAAACCATGGATATGGATATTTGATAGTCAAGGATTTTCAATAAAACACGCTACAAATATACAATTGGCTAAAAATTTAGCTTTACTTATAAATATTAAATATAGTAAAAATTTGAAAAAAATAATTATTATAAATTCTACATGGCACATCAATATTACATTGAAATTTGTAATTCCTTTTTTAGATAAAAATGTACAAAAAATAATTTTTAAATATAGTTAAGAATTATTTTATTACTATAGTTTTGGTTTATATTTTTTTACGACACGAGTTATTTATATAAAAAATTAAGTCGGTGTTTTTAAATGTACGGAGTTTTAAAATGAATTGGAGACAATATTATTAATTTCTAATTCTAAATCCAATAAAGAACCACAATTTTCAATAATTATATCTTTTTCTAATCTATCATATTGTTTTTCACTTGAATGTAAATGTGTATCTGATAAATTAACTGTTCTGCGTATATAAATTGTAATACATCTATATCCATTTTGTTTACAGTAATCTTTAACAAATAATTGCTCATTTTCAAATCTTAAATCAGTAATAAATGCTATTTGTTCTCCATTATTCATACTAAATTGATTTTCAATTTTCTTTAATAGCGTTTTAGCAAAAATATCATCTCCTAATTGTTTTCTTAAAATATCAGTTCCAATAATTTGTAATAACTTTCTAATAACCAATGGTTCCGGATTATTACTTGTTGAATATATAGTATGGTCTGGACGAACTTCTTCTTTATAACCATAATTATCCATTAGTTCTACATCATAATGTTGATTTATAAATAAACTACATAAATCAACAGTAATTTCTTTTAGTGCTCTCCCAAATGACCAGTGACTTAGAATAATCGAATTATTTTTATTTTCAATATATTTCTTTATAATACTATAACTCGTATCTTTGCCCGAACCGGCCGAACCACTAAAAAGAATAATAGTTTTAGACATCATATATAATAATATTATTTTATTTGTATATGATTTCAATTTTTTTGTTATATGTAGGTTTATGACTTTTAACAAAAAATTGAATACGGATTATTTACACACATTGAATAATGTAAATTATTATAAGAATATTATGACAGTTAATCCTCATTTAGCGACATTAATGAGGATTATTGAAGAAAATATGGATAAAATAAATGAAGGTGAATATCTTGATGCTATGAATGCACTTGGTTCTCTCTATCAAGATGTGTCAAACCAAAATATTATACATAATGGACTACCATCGTCATACACTAATACAACGATTTCAAATAGTATAAATATGAATGAAGCAATTTCAATACTTGGAACCGATAGGTATAGAGCTTGGTATAGAGTAATTAAATATATTACTGAGTATGAAAATTTACAACCAGAAAATTGGATACATTTATCAAATGAAGAACAAAATAGACTTAATAGATTATCAACTAAAATAATGGCTGAATCAAATCAAGAAATAATATCTAATACAAATCCTGAAATATGTCCATTTATTGCTAGACATTCAATCGGTCATTGGAGTTATGGATCAGATAATTCTACTTGGAAATGTGTATGCGGATATATTGGTAAAAGCAAACATTGGAAAAATCATGAAGTAAGTGAGCGTCATAGAGAATGGGCTGAACATAGAATTGTTCCTAAAAGAATTATAAGAGAATTTCATAAACAAATAAATCAATACGAACATGGCATTTTAATTTATTATAATTACCCATTAGCTGGAGGTGTTCGGTATTTTCCAATCCGTCAAGAAAAAAATGAATGGACCCATCCAGAATTATTTACTGATATAAAACAAAATATGAATACAAATATAAATAACAATTGGTTAATTTATCCAAGATCAACTACAAAAGTAATAATAGATTAACTTACAAATTGCTAAAACAATTCTACCTTTTTTTATTAATAAGGTACTTTTTCTTATTTTCAGGTTGACCGGTCCGAAGATCTTCCAATTGAAGTTGTATCGGATAGTACATTGGATTATATCTATCTCGATACCGATACAAAATTGGATACGTGAGGTTTTTCCATGTAGGAATATGCGAATTATACTTAATACGCAATGATCCAAGTAAATTATGTCTTGACGGAATATGATTGGCATCGCATTTTAATGTAAAACCAACCAAGCTGGTTTCAAGCACTGGAGCCAAATCATCTAATACCAGGTTGGGTTCAATAGCCGCAAATGAAAGAAAGGCAGAAGTTAGTCCATCATTGGCCAATCGAATAAGTGTTTGTTTTGTTGTTTTCAACAATTTAGCATAACTTTGTGATGTATTATCCATGATGTGGGCAACATCATACAAAAACAATTTTGGCACTTTCACCGAAATTACACAAATATTTGTCACAGCAATTATACGTTTGGCCACAGAACAATCACAATTTCCTATTATTTTTGATTGGATTTTCATCAGTTGATTAGCATAATGCCAAAAAGTCTGCAGAAGTTTTACATAATTGGAATTATTGCGAATTTTACCAATTGAAAGTTTTCCAAGCTTAAATTGGTTTATATCCGCTATTAAACTATCAATGTGTTTCAAATATAATTCATAAAGCATTGTTTCAGTTTCATTGATTTTTTCTGGTGTCAAATCTGCGTCTGATAATATTTCATGACAACCTATTTTTTTGGACCCCACTACTATTGGGTCTGTCATGTAATCTTTGTTGATAATTTGCGGCAAACCGTAGAAATATCGATTTCCAATTAAAACCTCCGTTGAAAATGTTGAATGGGAATACTTGGCAAATAGGTCAGTTTGTTTCTTGTTCAGCTTTAGTTGTAATAAACCAAATTTTCTTACACCCAAAAACCGTGTAATCAAAAGTCCGGCCATACCAGACTGAGAAGCCAAAAAATGTTTTTGGGAAAAGGAGTTCAGTGAGGTTAAATGAGTTTGACCCGAAATGTCATGCACGTCTTTTCGTGATGAACATTGTATCTCAGTAATCTTGTAAGATGGATCAAACATACGAATTTCCTGTTGAATTATTTTCTGAGATGACATAAGTGAGCTAGATGTAAATGCGAAATGCCGTTTTAATGCTTTTGTAAGAAAACGATGTCCAAGTTTTCCAGGGTTAGCAGCTTCCAAATCTTCATTTTGATAGTAATCCTTTAGTAATTGAGGTGGATCACCTAACGTATTTAACCTCACATTCCATTTGTGAGATTTTCCATCTGGTAAATTGTAAAAAAACACTCTTGTTGCCATCTTTCTTCAAACCTCTTGAAAACACTAACTTTATAACCATCATAGGTTCAACAATCAAATTTTTTTTATTTTTTTTTAGAACTAATAAAATAAAAGATGGAAATTAACAAAAAAATTGATATATAAAAAATATATACACTATATATTAAATTAAATATGTCTCAATTCTTCGTAAAATTGCCTAATAAAACTCTAGTATTAAATACTAGTTTATGTAACTGTGTATCAAATATTAAATATGAAATATTTAAAAGAGAAGGTATTCCAATCAATACACAGAGACTATATCTTTCAAATAAACCACTAGATAATAACAATAGTTTAATTAATAGCATTCAGCCTAACCAAACTATATCATTACATTTACCAATTTTAGGTGGTGTAAAAGGAGCAACCCATATGCGTCGTAAAAATAATCAAAATGGAAAACGTGAATTAGTATTTAAAAAACTTGGAGAAACTGAATATGCTCAAATAAAATGTCTTAAGGGCGATAAACGCGCTGTTGCGTTATGTTTATCTGATGGTAAGGAATATCTTTGTAGAATTGCTGGAAGTCTACATCAATGGGTTAATAAAGAAGATATAGTGCTTATTGGATTACGTGATTTTGAAAAAGATAAAGCAGATATTGTCTGGCGATATAATCCAGAGGAAAGTCGGAAATTAATTAAAGCCGGTGAAATTCAGTCATGTATAAAAATTAATGATAGTTCACTTGACAAAAATAATAATATTGAATTCATTGACGAACAACGATCGGGTGATAATGATAATGATGATATGGAACAACAAAATAAATATGAATTACCTCCCAGTGAAAGTGAGAGTGAAGATGATATGATAAATGGAATTTAAAAATGAATTGTAATATCTATAACCTAATTATTTTCAATATCTGTTTGTATTATATCTAACCTGCTGATTTTTTACACAAACATCTAAACAAACCAAAATGTGTTTCTTTATCTCTATCTGTATGATAAATATTGTGTATTTTTTTCATATAAATCAGTAAATAATAAACAATTTTAATAAATATCTAGGAAATTTATTGGAGGTGTAAAATATTTTAATACGTTCTTTATGGTTTATCGTTTTATCAAATCTAAGTATTTTATCGACGCAAAGTAATATCTTGTATATAAACAGTTGAATTATTTTCAATAGGTATTTCACCCATTATCCTATCTTCTGGCTGTATTATCCCATTATATGTAATCTCTTGATTTTCTAACCGAACATCAAACCATTCCAAAATTTCTTTTTTAAGAGATTTGATTGTATCCATTGGGTTTATCGTTGTTTGAAATATAGCTGTATCGTCGTCAATTGCCCTAACAGTTATATTAATTCTCTCAGAACCACCTTTTATTATTAATTTTGATCTAGATCTAGATCTTTTTCTTAATTTTCGGTTTGTATTTTTTTTTGAAATTCTCTTATTAATTTTAAACATTTATTATATTATAATAAAACAATTTTATTTTTTAGGATTTTATATTATAATTTGTAATAATTTGTCAGTCAGTTCTAAATGAACATAGTATTTTTTTTTAATCTTATCATGTATATTATCAATTGTTTTTTCAACATCCCATATTATTTCAATTGAATTTCCATCGGATATTATATTTAATAATAATTTATAATGCTTAATATCTATTTTTTTATCTTTTAAATAATAAAATAGTTCTACAATATTGTATAAAAATCTATTAATTGATATTGTATTATAAAATATTATATCATTGTAAATAATATCATTATCTAAATTATATATAGCTGTTATGTATAATACTGATCTATTAGAACACTTGAATATTCCAAAATTAGAAATAATACTTAAAAATCTTTTTTTTAAGTTTTGATCTATTTTATTTAAACAATTATACATTATGTTTTGATTACCAAACCCTGAAGCCTTATTTTTCCGTTCTCCTGTAAATAATATTGATATAGAAATTCGTAACTCAGTTGAATCTAGGGTTTTTTTTTTCTTAGATTGTAATAATATATATGAACTTCTTAATAGAGTTGATAAGCTTACATTTGTTCCAGTAGAATTTTCCAAAACATTTAATAACGACATTAAATTATATTATATTGTATTATATTATAATGATATCAACTGTATCTACAACTAAACATTTAATTAAAGTTTTTATACCTAATAATCAAACGAGTGAAAATGAAAATAGTTCACAACCCGTTTCAAATATAATTCAATTTTCAAATAGACCAACATTTTACCCCCGGTAATTTTTTTATTTAAGTAATAAATATATACAAATACTTATTACTATGATAAATATATCAATGGCCGCTTTAATTGTTAGTAATTATCTAAATTTTGATATATACACACGCAAATATTTTAATATAGATAAGAAATATTAAAAAGTTACATAATTGCATATACTACCCTCGATTATAGTTGAAATAGGTTTGCCTAAAATTTTTGAAAAATCAATACATATACTTCTTTTATCGGTTTCAAGACTAATTAAACTCAATAAATATACATTTTTTTTTATTTTTTAAAAGTGATGTTCTATAATTAAACATCTCCTATTTTTTTACCATCTATATCTATCATTTCTGTAAATTCTGTAAAAATATGATTCCAATCATCCCAATAATTTTTAATCCTGACAGAATTATCTCTTAAGATACGCTCAACAAATCCATAATTATCTAAAAATAATTGAGAATTAAATTTAGATATTGATTTATCACCTAAATATGATTGTGATATAGTATATAAAGCTGTCATATTGTCAATCGCCATATATTGTTGAATAATATCATCTAAATTATTTGGTTTAACACCATTTATTATTTTACTATATAACCAAATATTTATATATATCGTTAATATCATATTTAATAAATCATCTCTATCGGAAAGTGAAAAGATATCGCTATAATCTTTTTTAAAATCAGATATTCTGTCATGAAATTGTTTTTTAATATCAGATGATTTTATATAGTTCATAAGGGTTTCTACAGTATGATTTATTGGATATATTAATTTTTCTTCGTATATTTTTAAAACGAGATATACACAGCTTAATTCTTTAATAAGAGGAGCATCTAATAATATATCTATATATTCATGTATATTTTTTTCTGTAATATGTAATTTTACATGCTTTTTAAAAACATTTATTAAAGAATATATAAATCCTGACCCAAATTGATATTTTTTACTATCAAAATCATTACAATTATATAAATGACCATTTTGGTGTAGATCTTCACCAGAAAATTTACGTTCATCAGACAAAATATAAAAACCACGAGTTTCCGGAATAGATATCGAATGTTGTCCAATTTCATTTATTTTATCTACTATAAAATCTAGTGGGTTCATTTGAGGATCCCAATTTATTTCATTTGTACATTGAAATCCATTTATAAAAAATATTGGACTTTCATTTGGAAAAAAGTCAGTTAAACTTAGTTGAAAAGGTACATTATTGTATTTTCCTGATACACTATTACTTAGTTCATCAAAAGTTGCTTCAGTATTTTGATATTTCGCTAAAAAATTAGCAATATCTTTAGTAATTTGTTTTAGACGAAGATCCATATATTACTAATAAGTTTTTATTTACTGGTTTAATTCAATATTATTTTATATATTTTTTACAATCATAAATAAAAAATGATTGTAAAATTCTTATTGTGCTAATAATTTAACCATCGAGCATTGTATTACCAATTTTTATTAAATCTTCTTCAATACCTGCTTCTCTAAATTTATCAACTCCTTTTTGAATATTTTTGATTAAATTTTCTGGAGTAGTATCATGTTCATCATTTTGAAAAACATAACTATGCTCCCTAAAACGTAGATTTCGAGCATATATTCCAGCACATATATGCATGAAATTAAATATTAGTCCTTCTTTTATATCTAATTCATTTAATTTACTATTAAATTCATCCTGATCTTTTAATTTTACTAACTCATCTAGTTTATCTAAATCAAATGTATCATCAAAATCAACATTAATCACTTCATCTGTTTCAGTAAATAAACCAGAAATCAGTAGTGTAATATTATTAATTTCCATTAGTTTCATAATTAAATCTATATTACTATAATTCAAGGGAACACTTACACTAACGCCTATAGCAGCATCTGTCATTTGACCCATTTTACAAATATTTTATTTAATTTTATATATGAAAATTTATATCAATTTTTTATATTTATATTTATAAACTTTTATTACACGTTTCTGTGTAATGACATCTAGATTTTCATTCAATTTAGTTTTATATATATTTACTATTTTAACCATTCCTTGGAATATTTTTAACTAATCCATTTTCGATATATAATACAATTCTATTGTAACGAATTTGTTTACAATTAAAATCATCATGTTCCGTAATATATACATCATAGCCTTTTCTAAATAAAATAGGTAGAACTAAGTGAATATTTTGATTTTGTAATTCTGGCCAAATATGAATATTTTTTTTATTAACGACATATCTATCGTTTATATTATTTTTTTCTATTATTGTATTTTGAACACAACTGTTCCCCATATATCTTGTATACACAAAATTTACTAAAAATACATATTACTTACTAATATTATATACTAAATCTGTTTTTAAGACATTTCCTTTATTTTACGTAACATCTACTAAAAGTAATCCCGGCATTTTGATTTATATATGTGTTTAATTGAACTCAATCTATATAACAATTGCGACATATCTTCGCATAAACGTGTCCATGAAAATATATAATAAAACTAATTAGTAAATGTAGGTAACCTCCTGGATGTATTAATATGATTTAACTTATATAAAAAATATTTATTATATATATAATGAATATCAGTTCTGACCAAATTCAAACAATTTTGCCTACTTTAGATAAAGAAATATGCGACTTTGTGAGTATGATTATGCCAAAAATTCCTTTAGATGATGATTTTAAATTAAGAGCTTATGCTTCAATAGAGCCAACCCAACGTCTTCAATTTTTAGAAGAGCAATATAATTTAAGTGTTACTTTTTCATCTATATTTAAAAAACAATTATCAAGAATTTTAAAACGTAATGTTTCAGATGATATAGATTTTTTATTTGAAAATTCATATTTACATAATGAAGCTTTTATATTAGCTAATACGGTTACCCAATTTCGTATATTGACATCATTATTAACACAAAAACATAATACGATAATATATGACCATGAAAGTAGATTGCCAGCCGAATTAAAAGATGAACAGTGCTGTATGTGTGGGGGTAAACTTGTTTCACGGTCTTTTGGAACAAATGATAATAATCAAGGCTGGGTAATTGCGGCTGATCAACATTATTTTCATTATAGCTGTTTATCATTTAGATTAGCAAACACGCCTAAATGTTCAATTTGTAATAAATTAATAGATACACACGAGCTTGATAGTATGGCCCCTGAAGAAAAAAATCGAGCATTTAAGGGTCTTAACTTTTTAGCAGGTGGCAAAAAACGATCAAGACGTAAAATAAAATATTAACTCCTACAATTCTTTTACAATATAAATTTTATAACTATTTGTTTTTTTTAATGAAAATATATATGACACTATAAATATTTCAATATATTATTTTAATTTTATCATATTATTTCTAATAAAAAGTATAAGTATAAAAATTTTCAAAAATATATGTAATGAAAATTAATATAAATATATACAATATATTAGATGAGTAATATACGCATTAAAAACGAAATAAAAAGGTTTTTATCTGAAAATCCTGGTTCTGAAGCAAATTATGATAATGAGAAATTACAAGTATTAGGAAAGTATAATAATATTGTTTTTTCAATTCATATTAATACTAAATATCCTTTTGAACCACCGAGAATTTTTTTAAATGATAATGTATTCATCATTACAGATTGGTCGCCTCAAATATTAATATTTCCTACAATAATTAAAAAAATAAACAAAATTCAAAATCAATTTGATAATATATATAGAGAAATAGAAAGATTTTTACATGAAAATCCTGGTTCTATATCAATTTTAGATACTGAAAAATTACAAATATTAGGACAGTTTAATAATATTCCATTTATAATTCATTTAGGGATTGATTATCCAGAAAAAATGCCTGTCTTTTTTATCAATAATTTTGAATTATTTATTGTTCAACAGTCGTTGTCTGAATATATGATATTTAATATAATAATTGAAAAAATAAACAAAATTCAAACACAACCTATAATTGTAGCTTTAACCAATAATTTATATATATCAGAAAGCGATGAAAGATCTTTTAAACCTCGAGATTTACATGATAATGGACATTTATATAATTGTAATGATTTTAATAGTAAAAAATTTCAGTTTGGTTCAGGATTTATTTATTCTATATTAAAATATAGTAAAGATGTTATAAATATTATAATACCCGAAACATCTATTCATGAATATGTAAATCAATTATTAGAATGTCCACTTATTAAAGAATTAGGATGTGTTTATTTAGTATTAAAAATATATGAGGAACATTTAATATTACTTTTAGAAAATTATATTGATCAAATATATCCCAATTTCAGTTCATTAGAAATCCAACAACAATTTAAAATAAGAATAGATAGTTTTAAAAAGAAATATGATAATATATTTTCTATGACAAATAGAATAGATCATTTAAATATGATTATTACATGTTATGTCAATATTTGGTTATATCATATAATACAAAATGGCACAGTAACATATGAATTAGACCAAATGATTGAACAATTTATTCATACATCAAGTTCAACTGACTTATATAATATTTCAACTAGTTTTATAAATTTAGGGGATTTATCTATTCAAAATTTTAATTCAAAATTATTTTTAGATAATTATACATTTGTTGAAGATTTATTAAGAGATACAAGCAAAATAGTAAATAAATATATTATAGATTTTTTAGAAATCCTAAAGGATTTTAATATTCAATATAATACAAATATTAATTCTTTATGTAGCCAATTTAATAATATATTGGGTCATCCTATATCACATATAATATCTGGAAGTATTTGCGATAATTTTAAAAATTAATTAAATATGGATTGCGTTTATTATATAAATCTACATAACTATTAGATTGTGATTTATACATCGATAAAAATATTATTGAATAATAAATTCATTTTACAATCCAAATAAAAGGAACTATTATTGATAGTTAAAAAAAGTCTATAAATAAAAATATTATTATATTTATATAATGAAATCTAAAAAAATTGGAATAAAAAAAAAAATCAACAGCAAGCGTATGTCATTCCGTGGAGGAAAACCGATTGTTAATGGTTATAATATAGGACCTGGTGTAAATTTACAAAATGCTAAGTTATCTAAACAAATATTAATAGGCGTTAATTTACAAGGTGCTGATTTAACAAAGGCTGAATTAATTGGAGCCGATTTAAGCCGTGCTAATTTAAGAGGTGCTATTTTAACTAGAGCTAATATGCAGAATACTAATTTAACTGGAGCTGATTTAACTGGGGCTATTTTAGATAATACTATAATATTTAATGCTGATTTTGGAGGTGCTGATTTAACTGGTGTTGATTTAACAAATACACGTGTATTATTACAGCCTGCTTGGAGTAAAATTCTGGGAACTCCAATATTACCCCCGGGTTATGTATTAAAAAATAATTCTATATTAGGTCCAAATATTAAAATAATTGATGCCGATTTAAAAGATGCCGATTTAAGGAATATAGATTTATCCAATACTATTTTTTATTATTCTGATTTTAGTAATGCTGATTTATCGGGTGCTACTTTAGAATATACTAATCTAGAAAATTGTAGATTAGATAATGTTAAATCTGGTGGGATAATAGGTAGACCAAAATTACCAGTATCTTATAAATTAGTAAAAGGATATATACTAGGTAAATACGTAAATTTACAAAATGCTAATTTATCAAACGAGACCTTAAATAATATTAATTTAACTGGCGCAAATTTATCTGGTGCTAATTTATCTGGTGCTACATTAGTATATGTTAATTTAAAAGATGCGAATTTACGTAATATTTCCGCATGCAATTTACAAAATAGTCCTGTTGATATGCCTATTGAATATAAATTTATTAAAAATTGTATTGTAGGTCCTGGTGTAAATTTGACCGGCGCCGATTTAAGCAGCGAAAATTTAACTGAATTTGACTTACAGGACGTCAATTTCACTAATGCTAATTTAAGTCGTGCTAATTTAAGTCGTGCTAAATTAAATGGTGCTAATTTAACTGGAGCTATTTTAACTGGTGCTAATTTAAGTCGTGCTAAATTAACAGGTGCTAATTTAACTGGAGCTAATTTAACTGGTGCTAATTTAAGTCATGTCAATTTAACTGGAGCTAATTTAACTGGAGCTAATTTAACTGATGCTAATTTAATTGACGCCAGATTATTGAATGCTAATATATCTAATGCCAATTTAAGTAATACTAAAATGGTAAATAACTCGTGGTTAACTATTCATAATAGAAATTTAAATAGAGAGAGACGTTCTGATATGATTCAATACGAGGGTTGGGAAAGTATTCATACTGGAAATCTTTTGGGAGTGCCGTCATTTTTACCTCAAAATTGGAATTTACATGATACATTTTTATGTGGACCTGGAGTTAGATTTGATAGTTCAGATAACCTAATCGGTAGAAATTTTGCTAATGCTAATTTAACGGGTGCTGTTTTAGTAAGAACAAATTTAACTGGAGCTAATTTGACTGGAGCTACTTTAACTGGTGCTATTTTATCCGAATCTGATTTAACTGGAGTTTCTCTTACTGGAGCAAATTTACAAGGTGCCGAATGTTATAAAGTAAATTTTACTAATGCTGTTTTAACTGGTGCTGATTTAACAAATACACTTTGTCGGGTAGCTAATTTTACAAATGCTTACTTACAAAATGCTACTTTAAATAATACTGATTTTTTTAAAGGTAATTTAAATGGTGTTGATTTAAGTAACGCAACTTTACAAAATGTTAATTTTGAAAAAGCTGATATTAGTAACTCTACGTTAACAGGTGTTGATTTAAGTAATTCACGTAGAATTGAATTAAAAGCCGCAAATATTCGAGCTAATAATTTGTTACTACAACCGGGAGACGTATTTAGACATGGGTATATTTTAGGACCTAATGTAAATTTGGCTGGCATGCAATTACAACATCTGGATTTAACTAATTTAGATTTAACGGCTGCTGATTTAAGAAGTTCTGATTTATCTGGTTCTAATTTAACTGGAAGTAAATTAACTTTTACTAAGACTGATCCTAATACGGTTGGATTAAATACACATGGCGCAATAGATGTTAATATAGTTAAGTTTCAATTGGGTGGAAAAAACAATAGAACAAAAAAACGTATCAGTAAACAAAAAACAAACAGTGCTTTATTAACTGCCAGACATTCACGCGTTAGAAGCCAAACTAGAAAATAAGTAGCCTATAGATAAATAATAGTAAATAAAATAAAATGTTTTAACATGTATTAAACTAATATAAATGTATAATTTTTCAATATAAGCAATCTTACATGTCAATTTATAATTACAATATCTATTCATTATAAATTTGTTTAGCAAAAAAATAATTGAAAATGGGATAATATAGATATTGTAATTAAACCTTTAGACCTAAGCACTACTCAATACAATGACTAAATAAATACTATAGTTTATAATATTTTTGTAAAAAAAATTGAAAATACAGATTTTTAAGCATTATAAATAATAAATTTAATGCTTAAGAGTGTCGTTTTAGATATAATTAAAGCCCATTATAAAAATGGGCATTATTTGCTATATATTCCTGAAAAACATACAATAAATGTAGATTTTAAGCAAACGTATGAAAAATACGCGGGAGGTTTCGTTTATGAATCTAATCAAAAAATTCACTTATTTGATACAGATATACCTATTAAAATACACAAACCATTTTGTCAAACACATAGATATGAGTATGAATATTATTTTGCGTTTGGACCCCATTGTGAAAACTATAATAATGATAAATTAGTAATTCAATGTTTGCGTAATCCAATTTTAAATAACGTTGAATTAGAAAAAGTATTAGATAGTGTATCATGTGATAATAATATACAAATTATTCAATTATTATTGTTATTATTTCTTGGTGGATTTGTGAATGATCTAAGTTGTATTGATAAAATACAACAAAATTTTCCTGAATTAAATATTAGTCAAGACCATATGTTTGAATATCTAATTGAACATTTACAGTAAATATTTACTTTATTATATCATTCTTGACATAATAGATTAAATTATTAAGAAATGTATACTTGTCTGACATATATATATAAAGAAAATAGAATTTTATGTAATATATTGATAAATGCCTTTTTTATATACCTTTAATTATATAAATGTAATTAATATAACAAATAATATCAATTTAGCTATACTATGTAAAAATGATAATTATATATTAAATAAATTAATAATAGATGAACAAACAAGTAGATTAAATTATCATGGATTAATTGAAGATTATGTTAAAGGATTAAATAAATATGAAATATCATATGAAAACTTTAATTTTATTGTGACAAATCACTATAAAAAAGATATAATCAATATTATTTTTGAAAATAATAGTATATATTATAAAAATATAAATAAAAATAGTAAGATAGAAATTTTTAATAATAATATTTACATAGAAAACCCTATTATATACACAGATGTTGACATTTATACGTAAACAAATTTTTAACGGTTTTAAGCATTGTTCAATCTACATTTTTTACATTTAATTTTTATTTGAAAATATAATATTATTGTATAGTTTATTTAATTCTTCATCTGTTATTGTTTCAACTTTATTCTTTTTTTTATAACAAATTACATGACTTCGCATCTGATTACATTCATTTTGTGTATTAAATAAAAACATAGGTATATTATGTCTTCGTAGACGTGATAATTCTTTTCTAGTTAAAAAAACAACATTACTACTTATTAACGAATTATTTTGAAAATGTATATTTGTATAATTAGGTGCTATACTATTAAATAAATATACTATATATGCTTTTTCATAGACAGAACGTCGTAATGAAATATGTTTTTTCATTTTATATGTTCCTGAAAAAAAATTTAAAAAAATAGTATTATCCGTTTTACAATTTATTTCACCTGAAACATACAATACATACTCTATTTTTTTATACGTTTTTGATAATTCATTGAATAATTCTCTATCACGATGTAACATTCTGAACAAAATTTGTTGATGTTTTGTTCCAAATTCAAACATATTAATTACCTTAGCTGCGCATAATTCAGGTTTTGAAATAATAACTCTTTTGTTTGTTTTTGTATCAATACCAGTTATTGATGTAATTAAATAATTATAAAAACAATCTGGTTCAAAATGAATTGGATTTGTTATAAGGGGACTTACTTCAGATAGTAATTGAAGGTTCATTTCAGAATTATTGTATGGATCAATATGAATATAATAATATTTTCCAGCATCAATATCCGCTTCCCAAATTGGCGAGCAACTTAAACCTTGTATATTATAAACCCGTTTATATTCATTCATGATCATTTGTCTAGATAGCCGCATTTTTATTAAAGGAATGTAATTTATAGGTAAATTACCACTTCTTGTTTTTAAAGGTTGTAATAAATTTAAGTAAAATAGAGTATCGGTATTGTATAAACTCATTATATATATATATATTCTACTTAATTATATATTATTATGATTTATTTTTTTTCCGTTTTGATATTTTTTTACTACGAGTATGTTTTTTTTTACTAATATTTCGTTTAAATCCACCTCCGGGATAGTGTGTAGGATTTTCAGTCAAAAAATGTGAACCTAAATCTTCAATTGTATATATATTTTGTTGTGCTGGATAATGATGTCCGAACATATAAAATGTATTTTGATCAACTAATACAGAACAAGTAAAATCAAAGAATAAAATTGTCTTTACTCCATAATGTTTTAAAACATTAATTATATTACTTAAATGTAGATAGTGTTCATCCTCAACTAGAGCTTCGTCAGTTAATTTTAGATGAGGTGATAATAATCCTATTAAATCTTTTTGACCATATTTATTTAAGATTGAACATTCTAAATCTTTAGTAAATTTATTTTCAAATAATCGACTGTCTTTTGTTTCGCGCGTAAATGCTTTATCGGTATATCTATCGCCACTATTATAAATTTTAGTTTTATAACTATATGGTGATAATAATTGTTGAATAAATGCCTCTCTTATATGTATATCTTCTTGATGTCCATCTAAATATTTTTGTTGATCAGATTTACTAACTCTAGCGGTTTCATCACTATGCGTTATATGATATTTTATATATTCATCTTTTATAATTGCCGCAGTTTCTCTAACAAATTTATAACAGTTCGAAATATCTTTTTCGGTTCCCGCTTTAATGAGTGGATATTTTTCTAATGTATTCATTATAATTTGATTATATAGTATTGCTTCTTCAACCTTTTGATAATTCGGTACACCTATAGCTGTAGCATTCATTTTTATAAGTGTCATTTCTTCTGGTATTCTATTATAATTTATAGGTATTAATAATTCACTATATGGCGGTCTTGATTTGAGTGTTGATACTCTGGCTAAATCAGGAAACCCCGGAACTTCAATAACTCCATGCATATTCATTGATAAAACAATTACTTCTGGTAATGATAAACTTTTTGTTAAATCAAATTTGACATCGGTTGATTCAGTCATTTATATATAATAAAAATATATTAACTCAATATGACTTAAATTATTTCATATATTTTTACTTAAAAAAATAAATATTATTACTAATTAATATGACTAAAATATTTATTTATCTATTATTTTTGGCTGTTGGAGTATCTGCTGATCTAAATTTTATTAGTGTTGGAGATTGGGGTGGAGCTTCTCTTGGTGGATATCAACTAAAAAATGCTCAAAATGTAGCAGTTTCAATGTATAATATATCAAATACATCATTATCAAAATTTGTTATTAATACTGGAGATAATTTTTATTATTGTGGTATTCAAGATATACATGACCCACAAATTACGGAAGACTATGTTTCTCTTTTTGGTCACATTAATTTGCCCTGGTATAATTCTTTAGGTAATCATGATTATGGTTTTAAACCGGAAGCTCAGATAAATTTATCAAGTGTTATACAAAATTGGATAATGGATGACCGTTATTATTGGCATAAATTAGTTTATGATGAAGCTACAATAAATTTAATTGCTCTGGATACAAATCCATGTGTTAATGATTATCGTGGAAATGATCGTGCTAAATGGGATCCTTGTAATTTTGAATTTCCAACATGTGGTCCTATTCCGGGGGAATGTTTTTTCCATCAAAATATAATATCTCAGGAATGTAAACCGCAATTATTATGGTTAAAAGATGCCTTAAGTAAAATACCAAAGGATGAATGGATAATAATATTCGGACATCATCCAGCTCAAGAGATTAATACTGAAGATTTTCAAACATTATTAGATAGTCCGAATGTGCATTTGTATTTAAATGGACATGTTCATTCACTCCAACATTATAGTATAAACGGTAATGCTAAATATATTACAACTGGGGCTGGTAGTATGGTAGTTCCACATGCTGATTTACATTTAAAAGTGCCTAATAAAAATAAAAATATTCAAGAAATTTGGGGAAAACCGATAACTGGTTATACTACACATACGATTATTGGAAATAACTTAATTACTGATTATCGTGATGTTAATAATAACGTGCTACATACTTTTACTATTTCAAAATAGATTAAAGAATTTTATCTACAATATCTTTTCCAAAGGTCTTGTTCATAATTTCATAATCAATTGTTTTTTTACATAAACTATTTTTTTTCCAAATCCATAATGGTTTATTTCTATTTTTACCAGTTTTAACACTTATAGCACCAAAATAAATACTTCCATTACACATATTATTTATGTATGTATTTATTTTAGCAGCTAATAATGATTGTATTATTAGCACTCCACCTAGAGCCAGTTTTTTCCAAGCTAAATCAATTGTTTTAAATAGAAATTCTATTAACCACACATTATAATCAGAAAACATATTGATACTTTGTCCTGTGTCATTTGAATAAAATTCACTATTATAAGCAGGAGGTGATAGAAAACATATTGAAAAATACCCATCTATACAATAGTCAGGTAATTTTACACTTGGACAAGAGTCTACTAAAATCATTTGTTTTTCCGAGTTTCCTAGTAAATCGATCATACGATTAAATCCGGGATATGAATTACTATTAGGTTCTACCCCTATATATTCCGCATTTAACGCAATTGAAACTAATAGTCTATCACCCCAACCAGCACATAGATCAAAAATACGAAATTCTAATTGAATTATATCATTGTAAATTTGCTCAAATACTGATTTTAAAAAAGTAAGTCTTTCATGAGCACACTCCGTATAAGGACAATATCGAACTTTACTTGCCGCATATAGTCCTTCACGTAGATTAAATGCGTTAATGTCCGTTTTTTTATCTAAACAGTCTAAAATCGCATCGCATGTATACTCATCATATTGATACCATCCTTCTTTGGGTGATCTAGTTATAATTCCTGGAATATAACGAAATCCAGTCATTCTTGATCCATCTGTAAAAGCACACGTTAGATTGTCAATTTCAAAGTATTCTTTATCATTTGGAATAAATAACATAAATTTTTTATTGTAAAATAATGGAAATTGTTTATCTATAGATAATTCCGATGGATTAATATAATATTTTTCATGATTCCATATTGGTTTATATTTTTTTAATATTTCTAGTTTTTTTTTGGCATTTATATCATTTATAAAATAGTGTCCGTAGGGAAAATCTAACTGAATTTGTTTAAATATATTTAAAATAATTTTTGAACGAGTTTTATTATCAACATTAGGTAACAATAGTTCTATTTGTTCATATAGTAATTCCGGATATGGTTTTTTTTTTAATAAATTTACAAGTTGCGAGTTGTCCATATAATAAAATAATACTTGCTATACATTATTTTATTATATATCAATTTTTTTAATATTCATTATAATAATAAAATAAAAGTCATAAATTTTAGACATTTATTTTAATTACGAAATGAATGGCGCTTATTCAATTTGCGTTGTTTTGATTTGCGTTGTCTTGATTTACGTTTTCTACCACCGTTATATCCCCGAAATTGTTCTAATTGATTTATAAGTTGTTGATGAGTATAATTACGTAATTGTTCCCTATCTTGTCCGTATACAGTTGAAAGTTCATCTATAAGTTCAACTCGTAACATATCTATTGGAAAACGACGATTTAAATTATCACGATTGGGACGGGCTGGCGGGGCTGGCGGTGCTGGTGGTAAAGGCGGTGGTGGAAACCGTCTAGCTCTTAGCTGTTCAAGAAGTCGAGACATTTCTTCTTGTGTCATATTTTCTAAAGTAGATACATTTTGTTGATATTCCGTTGAAAGTTCATGTATGAGTTCTGCTGTTGTCATCGCATATGGAGTCAGCAAAATTCTAGGTGGATTAATTTGTTGGGGCGGGTCGTTCCTATCTGCCATTTGTATATAATATAATATAGAAATTTTTTTAATCACTTCACTGATTTTATTATGTTAGTATTATATTCATCATATATTAATATTTTATTAGTTTATTCTAAAACACTTTATATTTAGATAAAATAAGGATTTTTATATATTTCATAATCATAAGAATAAATTAAAACTACATAAGATAAAAGTAAAAATAAAATGATATAAAATTATTTTTAACCAATAGTATATAGTAATGAGTATTACTTTTACAGATAACTCCGGGAATACACGAATAGTAGAATTAGAAGATTGTATTCCATTAGAATTAAAATTAAATTTAACAAGATATGGTAAAAAATATAGAGAACTAGGTAATTATCTATATCAATATAAGATATACTATGGATTTAGTAATCAATTACCGTCTACTAAAATGATAAGTAATGATGAATTATCTTTTATTGATGAATTACGAAAACTAGATTATGATGAACTTAAAAAATACCATTGTAATAATTGGACTACCGATTATTACTATATTTAATTGTTATTTTATAACGCATTTAATTTATATAATGATAAAATAATAAAAAACTTCTCCATATATTTTTTGTTGATTATAATGTATTCATTACATTCATTTTATTTTTAATCCATTTATAAAAGGCCTCATTTAGTTCTTGATCTATAAGAAGTTGTGGATGTATTAGGAATTGTGTATATTTAAATTTCCACCCACCATTATCAGCATATTTTTCAACATTTTTTTTTATGTCTGTTTCTTCAATAAATGTTCCATCCGTTTCAAGATATAATTTTCC
>Ga0214923_10001524_pt1 | contig 32732 bp, 35 predicted proteins | sample LL1510_MetaG_FD_177993 | JGI IMG/M metagenome (GOLD analysis project Ga0214923, IMG submission 177993) | Freshwater microbial communities from Lake Lanier, Atlanta, Georgia, United States - LL-1510 | ecosystem: Environmental > Aquatic > Freshwater > Lake | place: USA: Georgia | collected...
GGACATTGATTACGGGGACTCGTGTCGCATGGACAAGCCGGCCGATAAGCTCAGGAAGATCCTGTGGGCGATCAAGGGCATCATGATAGCAGACTTTTGCTTGGTGTCCATACCAACTCTGCTCCTGAACATGGTTCCCTCTGCAGCAGCAGCCACAAAAGCGTCAATGATGATCGCTGTCATCAACAAACCCAACGTTAGGAATTGGATCAGATATTTTTTTACCGGGTTGTCGGCACTGATGACGGTCCTCATGATGTCGTACCTCATCAAGCTCCAATTGGATCCTATTGTCAAGGAGGGGTTCCCCGAGAGCGCACTTGTAAATTACACCTTTTTTGGATGGCTGATATGGGTATCCATGGTGGTGCGGACGGTTATTCTGGGCGTGCTCGTCTTCAAGGTTCAAAATTATAAGTGGGATACCGCGCCAATAACGCTGACTGTATTCCTCCAATGGGTCATGACGTTAACATCGTATGCTCCTGGGTCGAGTTTCTGAAGAAAATAAAAAAAAAATATCCAATGAAACCAAAAGAAGATGAGTTCTAATACCCATGTGGTCGCATCGTGGGTCGTCCTGCTCGGTATCTTTGGCTACTTTGTGCACAGTCTCCGCGAAAAGACGACCAAGGAGCACTGGTGGGGAACCGGAAAATTCACCGTCAGATCCGACGTCCTCACCGCCGATGGGCGGTACTCCAACCCCCAGAATTATCAGCAGAGTGTGCTCCCCATGGGGAGCGCCCCCGCCGGATTCCAATCCTCCGGCATCTTCCAGGTGCCCGGCAACGCCCAGTCCCGAGTCCCACCCCGGATCATCCCACAGGGCCTCTCCTCCCAGGTCTCGTACAACCTCCCCACCCTGAGCAAGATGGCCTGCGACCCCTCCGACCCGCTCTCCCTTGCCCATGCAGTCACCAAGACCGACAAGCCCAGGATGCACGAGCCCTTTGACTACAGCGACAAGGGCATGTCCTCCGTCAGCTACAACGCCCAGCAGCAGTCCGATGCCCTGACCGACAGCAGCGGCGCCCTCTCCACGAGCTCACTACCCGTGCCGACCATGGTGGGCAACTACCAGGACGCCGGGGACATTCAGACCGTCAACTACGACAGGTTCATTGTCGCCAACCTCGACCGCAACAGGGGCCAGGGCGACTGGATCAGGGGCGACGTCGCCATCGCACCCGTCCTCCCCTCCCTCGATACCAACTCCCTCATCATGTTCCGCCCATCCAAGGGCACCGAGACCCTCAACACCGGCGCCATGGCCGTCCTCGGCGGCGCCTTTAACGAGCTCAACAGGGACACGTGCTCGCTGGCCATGCAGTCGAGCGGCGGATCGCTCAATACCATGTCCGGTATCGCCTGGTCTCGACCGGAGAACACGTCCGTCGGTGCCCAGATCGCCGTCAATGCGCAGAACATGGCGTCATCGAAATCGACCGGCACCATCGGTCTGGGGGACATCCAGGTCAGCACGTATTAGGCGGAGGTAGCATTATTTGTAATTACAAAAATAAGCAGAAAAGGATGGATCATCGGATGGGGCTGCCTCGGAGTGTTCCCCGGCGTGATTATACTCTTGATTATGGCATTTATAGATTCTTGTAGTCGTCCACGCGGTTCTTCCTGTTCCAATTTTTATTGATAATAAACTTTTTCGATTTTAACCACTCAAGTAGTGGCTTCAAGGAAAAATCATTTCTCAAACAAATGATTTTAGATTCATAGGAGCATAAGAATGTTCATGGCGGTCTGGTCCTTCTTCGTTTGTTGTCCCTTGAATCCATGAGGAGAATTTCGTTGAAGATCCCCTGCTCCTGAAACCATGCCTCTGTTCCGTAAAGCAGCTTTGCCGGCATTTATGACTTTTGTCAGGATAGCTCCCTTAGATCTTTGTGTAGCTGCCTGAGCCTGTTTCGGATCCTTGTCCTCCTTGGCTCTTTGTGCGGCTGCCTGAGCCTGTTTCCGCTCATTGTCCTCCTTGGCTCTTTGTGCGGCTGCCTGAGCCTGTTTCCGCTCATTGTCCTCTTTGGCTCTTTGTGCGGCTGCCTTAGCCTGTTTCCGCTTCTTGTCCGCTTCTTCCTGAGCCTGTTTCCCCTTCTTGACTGCCGCATTGAGATCTTGATATAGTTTTATTCTTTTTGGAACGAATCCCGATGGCCCGCCTCCTCCTTGTGCTGGCGTTCCCCACTTATCTGTGGATACACTATGGGGTTCTGCAGTGGGCTTCACAACGATCGGGGGTTCAGACGACTTTGACGTTGCAGGAGGCTCTTCACTTGTCGGGCGAGCTGGTTTCTTATATTTATTGACAGCCTGTCTTAATTTTTGCATTGTTTGTAAGATGGGTTTTGTCGGTATTCCTTGAACAAATGTAGGATCCTTTTGTCGCAGCTTCGCTTTGATCTTCTGAATCATTTGTTGTGCTCTATCGGTTTTTTGAAGATCGACTCCCAATTCATCGGCAAATTTGTTTAATTTATCATCTACATAGCTTGCCATGATCATATTATATACCGCCAATTTTTCATTCAAATATTCTATACTTTTGAAATTGTCTAATGTTTTTTTAATGTCGACTTTCATAACTTGTGGCAGATCTGTATCCTTCTCCATGGTCTCAAGTTCTTTCTTGACATGTTGATCGAACAGTTTATTAACTTGTGTGTTACCGCTGTTGACATAGTTGTCTATGAGGGTTTTCACCTTTTGAGCATCTCCACCAAGCATCTGAATGATTCGTGCTCGTTGTTGCTGAGAAATATTACGCATCCTTCGGTTTTTTGTCATTAATTGTAATTGTTGTGCCGACGGTTCTTCATGATCCTTCCTTGTCGGGTCAGTAAATAAGCTGATAAAAGGATCCACTAACCAATATGCATTCTCAGCCATATTATTAAGATGACGATTCATTTTGTTTCTTAAATAAAATTAAAAAATTTTATTTCATTCCATATCCGGGTAGTTAATTTATAAAATTTATAATCCTTAAGGATCCGACAAAGTCCGATTCCCTTCAAACCCGTGCAGGATTTATTTGTTTGTCAGAATCCGAATCGGCGTCTCCACCCGCTCACGAGGAAGCCGCATCGTCTGTAGCACTCCACCGAAACCGCCCCATCGACCGTCTGTATCAGGGGGGTCTTGACAGGATCCCACGCCATGACCTCGCCCAGGAAGCGCGCACACTCCGGCTTGGATGATATCGATGGGTTGACGCGGATAAAGCTGATCAGAGCCCTCAGGGCCTGACCCTCGTCGGTCTCCTCGATCGTATGATTCATGGCGATAAAGTCGGCACACCGATTGTTTATCTCGATCCAATCTCGGACATGATCCAGGCCGGCATCCACCATGGCCAGGACATCGGGTGCCAGCAGGAACGACCGGATGTGCTCGGTCCACACCTCTTCCGGGAGGAGCATGATCTGCATTCCGTAGAGAGAGTCAGTTATTCGTTCTGGATTACTGAATATTTTTTCACAAGCATCATTTTTTGCCATCATCGTGATAGATGATGATGAGAACCTTGGTCATGAAGGTGGTCCGGGGGGCATTGGGTTCCTTGCGGATGTTCTGGACGAAGCTGTCCGTCAGCGTCTGTGAATACTGCTGCTGCCTCTGAAGGATGCGCATCTTTTCCGTTACATCCTCGTCCATGGTCGTCCCGTCCCTGACGTAGCATCCCTCTGTCGCTCCCTTCTTTTTGGGAGATGCGGTGGACATGAATGTGATGATGTGCGCCAACACGATAAAATTGGAGCGGATCGTGAATTTTTGATCGCTGAGGACGACGTCAAACACGAACCCATCGCCGAATCTGTCGAGGAAGCCCTTGAGACCGACCTTGTTGATGCAGTCGTCGACGGTCACGACGCCACTGTCAAAGACCAGTCCGGGGTCCTTGAAGTAGGCGGCCTTGCAATCATCGAGCGTGCACAGATCATTGCCGAAGCGCTTTTTGCAGTCGCCCACACTGACAATCCCACTGTCAAAGCACGAGTCGGCGGTCTTGAAGTAAGCGGTCCTGCAATCACCAAAGGTGCACAAATCATTGCCGAAGCGCTTCTTGCAGTCCTTGGCACTCACCAGGGACGCGTTGAAGACCGAATTCGGATCCTTAAAGTAGGCGGCCTTGCAATCCTCGGCCGTAAACAAATCATTGCCGAACCGCTTCTTGCAATCGTTCCCATTCACAACCCCGTTGTCGAAGCACGACCCGGGATTGTTGAAGAACGTGCTCCGACAATCGTTGAGACTGCACGTCGTCGATAGCTCAGGGTGCTTGTAGGTGCACACTGCCCTGGTGCAATTGTCGTTCATGGCGCACGATGCCATGGCAACGTCATTGCCAACAACCACCTGATTATTATCGGGAATGTGCTGCACAATGCTCTCCTGTGGCACCGTCTTTTGTGAAGATTGCGTCACGTTGTTGTAATAGTGGTATACCAAGAAGCCAATGATGGCAATGATAATGATGGAAAGAATAATGTTGACGACAAACATCGATGACGTCCCCTCCGTCCTCTTCTTCTCCCTAATACCACTCATCCTCCCCGGAACCCTCCTGAACACGGGCTGCTGCGGCATTTATTCCTCTGCTACTTTTTTTTTTTGCTTAAAAACTTGTTGATTTTATCCGAGACGATCTTAAGGATGAGATGGATCCTTAAGTATATAATGGAATGATTTGTCGACACAGGGTTTGAGGATCAATTAATCGTCGAGGATTTCGGGTGCGCCGGATCCGAGGAGGACCTGGCCGGGGGTTGGTGTGGAGGAGCCCATGTAGGCCATGATGCGGAAGCCCTTCCAGATGGCCGATCCCTTGTTCTTGACCGGATCGCCCCACTTGCGTTCGAGGTATTTGCACAGCTCGTACCGATCGGGGACCTTGGTGTTGGGCATATTGTCTCGGATCCATTCGCGGAAGATCTGGTAGAGCTGCTCGATGGAGACGACGGAGGCCTGGTCGGTCTCGGCGACGCAGTCATCGATGAACTGCGACATCATGTCGTTCTTCTTCTGGTAGTTCGAGGTGGCGATCAGCACCTTCTGGGGCTCTTCCCGATTCGGCGGTCGTGTGCGCAGATGGTCCAGGAGGAACCATGCGAACGCCTCGGCCATGGACGGGATCTTGTCGGCAAAATGCTTGTCCTTGGGAAACTTTTTGTGCAGGAGCTGCTCTGTCGGATCCTCGGGCGCATCATCGGTAAAGGTCGCCTCGACGGGAGGACGCGGATCCTGTTCCACGTCGCACGATCGCTGTATTCGAGCTTGGGCGGTTCGTTGCACACCAGGACGAGCTTGAACATCGGCTGGATCTCCTCGCCCTCGCGGTACAGACCCCTGGCATAGTACGAGTCGTTCCCGGACAGCTCCTTGAGGATGCCAATGTTGATCACATCCCTCTGATCGGGCTCCTGGAGCATCGCCATCCGCACACCGTGCCCGGCTCGGACCAGCTCGGGGCATGCCGAGTTGGAGAGGGCGCGCTTGCCCACAATGAGAGAGGTGGGGAACTTGATCGAGTAGGGGCCCAGCATCTTTTCGAAGAGGGCCTGTGTCACCGACTTGCCGTTGTCGCCATCACCGCTCCACAGCTGGACGATCTTGCGGTTGTTGCCTCCGATGAATACCTCGGAGTTGACATCCAGGAAGTAGTCCCGCAGGCTCTTGTCCGGAAAAATCTTTTCGATAAAGTCTCTGACCACCATGACCTCCGGGTGATCCATCGACAGATCCGTTCGGTAGGGTATCGGCATCTGGAGGCTGATGTAGTCGTCCGGCCTTCCCGCCCGGAACACATGATCCCTCACATCAAAGACACCATTGGAGAAGGCGATCAGGTAGGGATCAGAGTCGAGCCGGGAGTTGAAGCCGGCGTCGTAAAACATGTCCATACACTCCCTCATGATGTTGCCCTTGAAGGGCGCCTGCTTCAGCCTCGAGATGAGCTTCATGATCTGATCGACCTTCTTCCTGTAATTCTTGGCCTCGTCGCCGTCCGCACACTCGACCGACTTGGACAGCCACTCCCTCGCCATCCGGTCGTAGTCGCCCACAATCTCGTCGGATATGCGCGCCCTGAGTTCGACGCCGTCCTCGCTCTTCTTCCATATCGGGGAGCAGAACCGGTACCACACCCGATTCTGGATCGATGCGCACGTAAACTCGTGATCATACTTCTGGAACAGGACCGTCGCGATATCAAAGTGCGTCCCATTGAGCTGGATCGCCTTGTCCAGAGATCCCCTGGCCTGCTGGGAAACCAGGTCGGAGTATTCCTTGGGCGAATCCTCCTTGGCCAGGTGCTTCAGCGTCCCCATCGTCATGTTCTTCCTGACCATCCGATTCCATTCGTAGCGGCACGATTGCTCGTCAAACTTCTCGGGACACCTCCTGGAAAAGTCGATAAAAATCTGAAGGCCGTCGTCCGACCCATCGCACACATTGTAGAGGATCCATCCCACGTAGATCCACTGGTTCCTATCTCTGGCCCTCGACTCGTTCAGCATGCCTACCAGAGACCTGCACAAGTCGTTGGTATTGCTCATGATAATATGATTGTCCACCATTTCCTTTATCGAATCACTTTTATTTACCGACTTTATGACCGTCCCGGTGAGCACGCTGACCGGCGTCAGATCGCTCCTGGGCTCAAAAACAAAGGACGCCGGACGACCGGTGGGCCGTGTCGAAAAGATCCGAGGGAGGTGAAAGTCGATATTCTCGGGCGTTATCGGGATCCTTACAGAGTCCTTCTCGGTGCATATGGGGTAATCCAGCAACGGACGGCGCCAGTCCATCTCCCTACGACCCGCCGGTGTAATGACGGAATCCACCAGGTAGGGCTCCATGCAGATGTCCTTCCGGCACCCATAAAGCAGCCACGGCGTCGTCCGGCCCCTGCAGTAGCCCCTGTCGATAATATGGTCCGACAGCCGAATATCGCTCTTCTTCATGTTGAGCCTCACCCTCGGTATCAGCTCATTCTCCTGGACGAAGCGGGGGAGGAAGATCATTGGGAAGTGCAGATGGAATCCGTGCTTGACCACCACCGATCCATCGGCCTTCCTCATCATGTACGGATCCTTGGTCATGTAATAGCAGAACAGGTTCTCCTCGGGAAGAGACGGACCGATCAGATCCCTCAGGGTCTCTTGATAGATGGTTGCAAGAAGGATGGCATCCTCCGCGTTGTGGAGCGGACGGGTATCTCCCTCTGATGACATGTCCACATCCACAAGGACCGGGAGCGTCGTGCCGGTCAATTCGGCGTAGCACAGGAATTGGTCCATGTGGATAGAACAGTAAATACCCCAAAACTGATCAATATCGTCCATATCGACGGCGTACTTGCCCGCCGGTGCCATCAGGGATACATGAGTGCAGCCGGCGGTCGTATTCCGTCGTGGCGCCAGAAAGGCGATAAGTCCCGGTTCGGATGCCATTCGTAAAATTTAATACTGACTTTAATATTTTTTTCCACAAACTATAAATTCAATTTTCCAGATTATGAAAAAATTCAAGCGCCCCACAACCAAGCCGACCCTCACGAGCCCCGATGCCGCACGGACAGCACCCCGCACCGTCGACGACCTCGTCGTCTTTGCCCGCAACCTGCTCGATACCGTTTCCCGCCACGGCGTGTCCATGGACGCCCGACTCGCCATCAGGGCCTGGGCTCAGCGGCACCCAATCGATAAGGCCATCCTCAGGATCGAACAGTCCGACAGCCCCGAATCCTGGAAGCGGATCCTCGGCTTTATCATTGAAAACCCCAATCCCGGCGGCATCGTATTCCCCGTCCAAGACACCTCCGAGCCCTCCCACGACCTGACAAACGTCATTCACGAGATCGAGAATCAGCCTCATATGGACGCGATCCGCCATCATGTCATGCGAGAAATGACCGTTACCGATCTCAAGATGCTCGATGCCCTCAAGCGCATCCCACCGGTCGATACGATCGATGATATGAAGCGGATCATTACACGGCTCATCGATAACATGCCAGAATTTCAGTGTCTCGAGTCCTTGTTCGTTATCGGCAAGGACGACGACCATGTATCGGGTCTCGACCTCACCATCAATGACCTCCGTGCCTTTATCCGCCAGGCATCCTTCTGGCCTTCGCCCAGGAGCGACGTCGCTCGCTTCATCCGCAGAGTCTTGCTGAATCGCATCGAATCGGCCATTGATGCTGGGGATACCGCACGTCTGTCGGGATTGCTGGATCCTCTCGTCATCAAGAGGCTACAGACGCCGGAGGATTGGCGCCGATTCATCCGGATCCTGCCATTCTATCCCAATCCGACATCTTTCGACACACACAGATCGATTGTCCTCGATCTCATGCCCGCCATCCCCGTCATAACCCCCGCCAAGCCCAAGAAGGCTGCGCCCACCCGGACCAAGATCCCCGACCGCAACTACATACAACCGCACATCCCCTCGAAGCACATTGAAGTCCTTATCCGGACAATGCCATGGATCCACGGAAATACCGTTATCGATATCCTCATCTCTGCCATCGGCGAGGACGGTTCACCCTCCCTCATCGATCCGTTCTATGGCACAAGGGTCGCCAACCTGTTCAGCCCCAACAACGACTTTTTTGCGGTCGTCATCGGTCAGGAGGGCCGTCTCCATGGCGTGTGGGGCGAGGATAATCTCCTGCGCCTGCCCAACAAAAAGGCGTATGCCATTTACACCCTGGACGCATCCCAGAAGATTGAGCGGTTCTCCGAATGGCGATCCCTCCGGTCCAAGATCAGGGCATACGTCGAGCGGGGGATCTCACCACGTATCCTATCGATCGAACAGGATCGACTCGGTGATAAGCCCATGCACACATTCTCTGAGGATTTTATCGAGGGCGTGCGGAAGCGGTCCATCGGCACCCTCATATCCCTCCTCCCAAACGTCCTCGATCCGGCCTACCAGTGGGATTCGAACGGTCTGGCAGAGGACATTGAGCGCAGTGGGTGCTTCCGACCCGACGCCACCCTCCGAGACTACTGGGCGTGTCTGTATCGTGCACGGATGTGGCTGGATCCATCCACCTATGCATTCTCTGACAGGCGTATCGCCTCCACACGTCTCCGATGCGGGCATGTCCTGCCATCAGCCCTCGGGTGTTCGCCACCATCCATCTTCTTCCCCGAGATGTATCTACTGTCCGACGATGACAGACGCCATGTCATGTCCATGATCGAGTCCGATGTCCGTGAGGCCGTGAGGTTCGAAGGGATCAGCGCGTTCGCACAGTTCTTCCCCGAAATCATGTCGCAGCGCAAGCCCATCCGAACGACGATCCTATTCAACCTGCGCGACACGTTCGAGTATCCGCAACGACGACTCGACTCGGTCATGGCCGATCTGGATGTGTCCGATCCGACATTGCTCGTTTGGGACGACCAGGGCAACGCCTTCCGGATCGGTTCTCCCATGCCCGATCATGTGCGAGACACTGTCCACCGATTCCTGGACGTCGAATCCGTCTGCATGGGCGAAAACGCCGCCGCTTTTGCCGATGGACCCATCTTCCAATACGCCATCAGCATCACTTCCACCAAGGGAGAAGAAGAGCCCCCCCATACTCAACAACCACAAGACACAACCGTCATCCCCAATCTCATTGCCGAAATCATCCAATTCATCGACACTTTTAAGGAGGGCATTGTCAGTTAAGATCCCAAAATCAACCGAAAACCACAAAAAATTCAATCCGGATTGAATTTTATTAAATCTCGTTGATCTGCTTAGGATCATTGGGTCGGAGGGGTTGTCGTTCGTAGCATTGCTTGCATTGATCGCCCTCGTGAGTGTCCTTGTAGTATCGGTATCGGCCGAGGCATCCTCTGGGGAGGCATCGGACTTCCTTCCAGATTTCCTCCCTGCCATATCCGCGGCTTTCTCTGACCCATTTGAATGCGATGGTCTGATTGCAGTAAAAGTTGAGGCAGTCGGCATTGTCGTGCGTGCAGCCCTCCCTCCTGCACCACTCGATGGGATCGGGCGTCTTCATCCGATTGATGAAATTCCTGCACGTGGTCTTGTCGTGTCGACAGTCCTTGTCGTCGCACCATTCCATCTGTTCTGCAGATCGATTTGGTTAGATCCAGGGTATGGTCAGATGGAAGTCATGCGGATGGTCAGATGGGGATCAGTTTTCGGGTTCATACGAGCCGCCATCGATGCCGATCGACCACCGCATCGGCCAGACCCTTGGGAATTGGAGGCCGTACTTCTTGCGGGCGACATTGAAGCTGTGGAGGTAGCTGAAGTAGATCCATCCCACAAGCACAAAGTTGGCAATGACGCTCGTCATCAGGCCCGCCCATGAATACTGGCCGTAGGAGATCATGGCGCTGCCGATCGTCCACACAGCGGCAATGAGCAGGTAGCCGGTCAGAGCGTCCGCTGCCGCCTGCAGGGTCTCCTGGTCCTTTGAAAAATTGACCACCGAGAACTTGCTCGACATCTCGACCGAACCTATGGATGCCTGGATGCTCGCGAGGAGGATGGCATTACCAAGCATCTTCCAGAACTTGTTCTTGGGACAAGAGTCAGTCTTGGCCATCTTATTCGTTCGTTTATTCACTTGTGCCATCTTTTTTTTTTTCAACAAAAAAACTATCGCTTGATTTAAATAAAAATGGCATCAAATCAACGACAATATAAACTGAACCAAGGACAACTCCGCATATGCATGCCTGTGGAAATCGACAACGGACAAGCAACACGAAATTCAGACATCACTGAAAAGGTGCAGATCATCCAAAAGATCATGTCAAGACACTAAAAACTGATGTGCCTTGGTTATGCGATTAGATGATTCGACAGACAGACGGACTAACTACTGACTGATCTCTGACAGGATGCCGCCCTTTGCAAAGGAGATTGATCATGAGCCCTGGTTCATGAGGGAAGAAGATGAGGAGCAGCAGGACCTCATATCGGAGCCCGATGACGACGAACCCGTCATCATTCCCCCGATATTCGCCATCATCATGACGCCAGTCATTGTTATTTCCATCATGGTCAACGTCCTGACAATCGCCGTCATGATGTATCAATACCCCGTCATTGTCATCTCAACAATCATGATCATGACTGTCATGATTGTCGCTTCCATCCGACACCACCACATCCTGCTGCTGCGCGTCTAAGGATTCCGAATCCAGGAAGAAAAAAAAAAAATGTCCCTGTGCCTGAACTGCATCGTTAGGAATGAAGGAGAAATCATGCAGCGATTCCTGGCTTCTCTCGATGGTCTGATACGTTATGCCTGCATCGTGGACACCGGCTCCACGGACGATACCGTTTCTGCTGCGGAGAAGGCTCTTGCGGGCATGACCGGTCTCGAAAAGGGGGTGGTCCTCCACGACGTCTGGAAGAACTTTGGGGTCAACCGCACCAACGCCATGAGGATGGCCAGGGCGTGGCTTTCGGATGAGGGGGTCGATCTGACGACGACGTGGTTCCTCCTCCTGGATGCCGACATGATCTTTTCGACAAACGGACACGACGAGGAATGGACATCCCGACTCCTCATCCACCCGGTCATGACCGTCATTCAGACCACTCCCACAATAAGCTATGCCAATGTCCGCCTCGTGCGCGCCGATCTCGATGTTGTCTGTGTGGGCTCCACGCACGAGTATTACGACCTGCCCGACGGCATACGGGCTGTTCCCACAACCGAATGCGTCATTACCGACAAGGGCGACGGCGGGTGCAAGGCCGACAAGTTCGAGAGGGACATCCGCCTCCTGACCGATGAGCTCAGAGACAAGCCCGATAATCCGAGGGCCATGTTCTATCTCGGGAATTCACTCAAGAATGCCGGCAGGCATGCCGATGCGATCAGGGTGTACGACAAGCGGCTGAGCCTCGCAAAACAGGGGTGGACGGAGGAATGCTACATGGCGTGCCTCTACAAGGGCGAGTGCCACGAGAAGCTCGGAGAGACCGATTCGGCCCTCCGGACATACCTCGATGAAGCCACCAGGTGGTCGCCCCATCGATCCGAGGCCATGTTCCGAGCCGCCGTCATGCTGAGAGGGATGCGCCGGTATTACGCAGCGGCGCTCGTCATCAGGCGAGCCCTGGAGATCCCCGAACCGGATCCGACCACCAAGCTGTTTGTGGAGCCCGCCGTCTACCGGTTCCTCCTCCACCACGAGGCGTCCCTGATCGCATACCACGTCGGGGATATCGAGTGGGGAGCATCGGCATGCGGATCCGTCATCGACAAGGGATCTGCTCATTATGCGGCCTCGGCGAAGGATAACCTCAAGCGCTTTTACACGGCGAGTCCGTCAGCTTCTGGAATCTTGACGAGTAGCCGATATCGTCAAAATACTGTCTGATCGGCTTGGCGTACTTCTCCTCATACTCGTCCACATCCCGTGCCCATATAAACCCATACGTATTCTCCTCTCCCGTCCATATCAGCGCACCGGGCAGCACACACCTCAGTCGCCACTTCTTCGGGAGCCTCCCGTCCGACGTCGAAAACACCCACTGGCCCCTGCTATCCGTCCGGTTCGTCAGCACGAACCTGTGGTGATCGATCGTGCTGGAATTGCCGTGGATCCGCGCGGTCTGATGGATCGATACCGATGTCGCCGATGCGTTAACGTGATACTCCACGCAGCTGAGATCCAACTGGATCGATTCGATTGTGTAGTGTGTAACGGCCGGCTGGAACCACTTGCCCCCGATCTGTCCTTGCCAGTCATCCACCGTAAAATCCTCGTGTGTCGAACAAAAGGACGCTGTCCGCCCGACAAGCATCATCAAGATCATCATCCCGACAAACAGCATTATGCTTTTTTATTATTCTCTCAACAGATCTTAAATGATAATCAGGGTGAAGCGGACGAATCACATCTTTATCAGGAATGGGGGGATTGGCACCCTGTTCATTATTGACAATGACGGCGTGATTGACGCGCTGCTCCGGCCGTGGTCGTTCATCGGGTCATCCTTCCCGACATTCCATGGTCAAATCGCGTTCCGGCTGGACGGGATCGATGAGCCGTTCCTGTATTCGGGAATCATCATGTTCGACATGACCAATGACGACGAGACGGCCATGATTATCCCGACCGAGATCCCGCGCTTCACAAAAACCAGGGACCTTCACATTACCTGCATGAAGCGTTCCCTTATACCCCCATGCCTGTGAGGAAAACTCCAGATAAAAAAATTTGGAGTTAAAAAAAAGCTCGAGCATGTCTGAGTTGATACGAGCGGTTGAACGGAATGATATTGGCGCCGTCAAAGACCTCCTGACACGACTGACAATAGATGACATTGACAAACAGAAGACCGCACTCATGCTGGCCGCTCAGAAGGACGATGCCGATATTGTTCAAGCCATTCTTGCATCGGACAAGTGCACTGATGCTGTCATTGATGCACATGATGATCATGGAAATACGGCCTTTATGCTCGCTGCTGTGTATGGCCATGATCATGTCGTCAGGACATTCCTTGAATCACCAAAGATGAAGCCTCAGGGTAAGCAACGACGATCAGGTGAGCAGCAGCAGATGGGAGGAGTCGCACCCGTCGCACACCAGGGTTCTCGCGACCCACTCAATGCTCGCAATAATACGGGGTTATCTGCACTCATGCTCGCCGCTATCAATGACCATACCGATGTTGTCAAACAACTCCTCGAATCGAAATACATCAATGTGCACGAGCGGGATACTCGAGGGAACACAGCACTCATGTTGGCAGCTGCTAGGGGCTTTGACGATGTCGTTGCAGACCTCCTAAAATCGGAGAAATGTGATGCCATCGTTATTTCGACCAAGAATGATACGGAAGATACGGCGCTCACGCTGGCAGTCAAGGCGGGGTTTGGCCATGTCGTTAACGCTCTCCTTGATTCATCAAAATTCAATGATTTTCAAATTAATAGACCAAACGGAAAAGATGAGTACAAGACGGCGCTCATGCTGGCCGTCGATGCTAACAATATCAATATTGTCCAAAAACTCCTTGCTTCGCCATATACCGATGCGACCTTATACAATGCCAATGGGGATACGGCGCTCATGCTGGCCGCTGAGAAGGGGTATGACGACATTGTCAATGCTCTCCTTGAATCTGACAAGGAGGTCGATATCAATCACACGAATGTTCAGTTCAATACGGCGCTCATGCTGGCCGCTGAGAAGGGGTATGTTAATATTGTCCAAAAACTCCTTCAATCGCTAGGCATTAATGTGGGCATGACGGATCTGCATGGGAATACGGCGCTCATGCTGGCCGCTAAGAACGGACGCACCGAAGTGGTTCAAGCTTTTCTCAACTCTGATATTGGTAATACTGCACAGAATATAAACAACGTCATTACATGTCAAAATGGAGAGCCTTATACCAGACGGAATACGCCGCTCACAGTTGCCACTCGATACGCTCAAGTCGAGGTTGTCAGAAAACTCCTCACATCACCAGTTATCGATATCAATATAATGGGATACATCTGGGTTAACTGCTCTCATGTTGGCTGCTAGGGGTGGTTTTGTCCAAGTCGTCAGAGCATTACTGGGATCGGATAAGTGCACTAAGGATGTCATTAATGCCAAGAGTTATATTTCCAGAAAGACCGCGCTCATGTTTGCCGCCGAGAACGGCCATGTCCAAGTCGTCAAAGATTTCCTTCTATCACCAATTATTGACGTTAATATAAGCAATCGTTTTAATATGACCGCGCTCATGTTTGCCAAAGAGAACGGCCATGTCCAAGTCGTCAGAGATTTTCTCGATTCGGACAAGTGCACGAATGATGGAATGACGGCATTATCAGCAATAATATCGTTCTTGATGTTATAACATAATCATCATACCAAACCCCGTCTTTGGATCTCATCGGATCTTTCATGAGAAGGTTCTTGCAAAACCCCCACGCCGGGTCCTCCTCGGATTTCCTGTCTTGAGGATGAGATGTGTCATGTCCCTCTCCGTTGTTGAAAGGGGATGACTCTCAAGTTATCGACGATGGGGAGGCCGCGATTTTTATCCAACCAATCTCTGTATTTGTCGCCCGACCGAATGACGCATACTTTGCCCAGAATGGTAAAGAGAAGTGCGAGAAACAGAATCGTCGCATCATCATTCCTGTTCTTGCGCCTTGTCGTCGCAGGATATCCACACTCCACTATCATAATGTTGTCGTTTATGACAGTCCGAACGTGATTTCCCATTTTATCGGATGGCAATACCCAGATAATCTTTTCCTCATCGGTATGCAGCTGTGAGGACCATTTCTCCACGTTCAGTCCGAATAACTGCAAATAGCTATAGAAGAAGGAACGCCCGTCAGTTCCATGCGACCGGTTGAACTCTGCCACTGTCCCTGCCTCTCTCATGGAAAGAAAATACTTTTTGTAGAGGAAATTAATACCGTCCACAATCACGATATTGTCGCTCGCTCCAACAAACGCCTGAAAGGTGGGAATATGGTTCGTAAGCTCCTTGATGAAGGAGTTCCGTTGTTGTCTTTGCTGTTTTGATGCGAGCTTACTATAAAACAAAGGCACTCCTTGCACTCCTCGTGCGTTCTGCTGCACAGCCACACCTCCACCACCGGTAGATGAGTTGTCCTGCGAGGCAACAACTTGTTGAGATGCTTGTGGCGGATGCACGACAGCACTTAATCCGTGCGGAACCAATGTTCGCTGAATGGCTGCAGGCTTCTGGCTTTTGGGTAGATCAGAAGATAAAATGTCTCGAATGTCGCGCAATACTTTTTGTTGTGAAATTTGGTCGAGCAAAGGTAGCAATTTGTCGTAATAGGCCATCGATTCAGGGTCCAGCTTCTTCTTTAGTTTCGAACGAACAGACTTCATGACCTGTTGCTTGATGGCTTGCGACTGTTGCCGGAGCAGTTGAGTGATGATATCTTCTTCTTGCGCCAAGCTATCAACCATTGCGTTTACCTGTGTGAGTGCGGTTTTTCGAAATTGAGTCAACCGATCGATATATACAACACTAGTCGCTATTTCTTCATCGGGAGTTAAAGGGACATATCCTTTTTGTCCAAATAATGGTAATCCTTTGTGTGTATCTTGATAAGCTTGTTGTCTCGTTGACATTTTAATGAGGCGACCGTCCATCAATAATTTATCTAGCACTTCTTTGTTGTCTTTTGATGTGCCAAGACGGATGATACCCAGATGCGGTGGTGGAATCTTTTGGTGATACAAATAGGCAATAATGTTTGTGCGATTCACATAGTATTCGATTATAACGGGATAAAGTTTAGTTTTCCGTGAAACGACGACTGGTTTAGTTACTAGAGTAGTAGCTTGGATTTGAGGGTTGGTGAGTTTAAAATTTTCAAACTTTTCAAAAGCATTTGCTGACAATGTTGCTGGAGCGGACTCTAACAACTCAATGAAAGAAACAGGAATGCCTCTTATAATCCCACTCCTCTGAGAGACACCCTTCATTTTCCAAAATTTGTCCAGTTGATCCTCAAAAACAAATGCGACATATCGAACTGTTGTTTCCATTTGGGATGACGTCTGTGCAGCTCCACCGCCACCTCCTCTGGCAGCCATGAAATCACTCATTTATCATAAAAACAGATTTTTTTTTTCATCTTCACCTTATTATCCCGGGGTTTCAACGCTGAATCAAATTCAAATGAATCTGAACTTGATTTGAATTAAATGCATACAGGGTTTGCGATCTGAAGCATCATTCAAAAAATTTTATTTGGAGTTTAAGACACTTGAGCATGTCGTCTGAGTTGATACGAGCGGTGGAACAGAATAATGTCGAATCTGTCAAGACACTCCTGGAGCGACTGACTCCTCTTGAAATCAATGCCAAAGATGATGACGGAAGAACGGCATTCATGTTTGCTGCGGTTCATGGAGACGTCGATGTTGTCCGTGCATTCCTTCAGTCGGACAAGTGCACTCGTGATGACATCAATGTCAAAGATAAGGAAGAGGGAGCAACAGCGTTAATATTTGCTGCAAACAATGGACACGTCGAGGTTGTCCGCGCATTCCTTGCGTCGGACAAGTGCACTCGTGATGACATCAATGCCAAAGAAAAGGACGGATGGACGGCGTTAATGTTTGCTGCAAACAATGGACACGTCGAGGTTGTCCGCGCACTCCTCGAGTCGGACAAGTGCACTCGTGATGACATGAATGTCAAAGATAAGAAAGGAATCACGGCGTTAATGCTTGCTGCAAACAGTGGACACGTCGAGGTTGTCCGTGCATTCCTAAAGTCGACCAAGTGCACTCGCGATATCATCAATGCCAAAAATGACAATGGAGCAACAGCGTTAATGTTTGCTGCAAACAAGGGACACGTCGAGGTTGTCCGTGCATTCCTCGAGTGGGACAAGTGCACTCGTGATATGATCAATGCCAAAAATAAGGAGGGAGAGACGGCGTTAATGTTGGCTGCAAACAAGGGACACGTCGAGGTTGTCCGCGCACTCCTCGAGTCGGACAAGTGCACTCGTGATATGATCAATGCCAAAGCTAACAAGGGAAGCACGGCGTTAATGTTTGCTGCAAACAATGTCGAAATTATCAATCTTCTGAATCAGGGATGCATCATGCCGAACCACATGATTTTCGCGTTGGCACTGTTATGATGCCCTCAAAAATGATGCTTATGCTAATCATGTGCTAATCATGTGTGCTTGTGCTAATCATTGGTATGTGTGGCAGATATGGATTTGTCTAGGCGTGAATCGTTCATCCGCCTGAAGCATGAATTGGAGAAGCACCTCATGAATTCACCGGCGACCCATGACCTGATGCTATTCTTCAACGATGCGTGGCGGTCCCGACTCCTGAACCCGCAACGCCAGCCCTTGCTGGGGTTTACGGCATCCAGCATCATGAGCATCATCTCTTGGTTCCTCTTCCGACCGGATACCCAAGCCCACTACAACGCCCTCGTGGATAAGATCAGGATGCGCTTCCGCATCCGTCATCCGGAGAACCTCTTCCAGCGCATCGAGACCTCGTTCCGAGATTTTAAAATATCGGCTTATTCCAAGATAACATCCTACATGTCATTTCTGATACGCAAGAAGCGCCTGTCCGATGTGCTCGAGATTTATCGCGATCACCTCGTGCCACGCCACTTTGAGCGCAAGAACCTGGGTGAGGTGTTTACGCCCTTTGCCCTTGTCGACATGATCCTCGATCGCATCCCCGCCGATGTATGGACCGATCCCGCATCGACATTCCTGGACCCGTCCGCCGGCATGGGGGGATTCCTCGTCCTCATCTATCAGCGCCTGATGACCTCCCTGGCGGCAACCATCCCCGATGATGACGAGCGTCAGCGCCACATCATTGGGAATATGCTGTATGCCGCCGAGATCAATCCCATCAATATCGGATGGCTCAACAAGATTTTTGGGCGGGATCTCCACGTCTACCGCGGGGACACGGTCGCAGAGGATCGTCTGTTGGCGTATTTCGGCGTCCCGGACGGGTTCAGGGTCATTGTGGGGAACCCGCCGTTCGAAAAGCCCCAGATGAAGGACGCTCCAAAGAACGGCGGGGACTCGTTGTGGCCCATGTTTGTGTATCGGTCTCTCGAGGACTGGATCGCACCCGGCGGCTTCTTAGGGATGGTTCTGCCGCCCGGGTGGAGGAAGCCGTCCGATGACAAGAGCCGGACCGCCGGGCTGTGGGATCTCCTCACAAGATGGAACAAGACCCTCCATATCCACATGTTGTCGCACAAGGACGCCAGCGAGATGTTTGATAATCACGTCTCGATCCAGATCGATCTCGTCGTCGTCAAGAGCAGGAAGCCGTCTCGACGACACCGGACCATGGTGGAGACAATATCGGGCGATCGGATGAAGATCCGTCTATCCGAGTGGCCGTACCTCCCCAACTCCGATCTGAGATGCTGGGAGGGGATTCTCTGCACCGACTGCGAGCGCGTGCGGGTCATGCATACGACCACCTATCATACCAGCAGCAGGAAGGATCGTATCCGCCCCCAACGATCCCACATCTTTAGGCATCCGGTTGTGCACGCCATCCACAAGGACGGGTCGCTCGTCCTTGTCTACACGGACCAGCCCCTGCAGGCGGGCGGCTTTGGAATCCCCAAGGTCATCTTCAACGGATTGGGCGGGTGGAATCCGCCCTTCCTGGATATGGAGGGACGGTTCGGTATTTCCCAGAGCATCTTTGCCATTCTTGTATCGACGAGACAAGAGGGAGAGGCCATTCTCCGATTCTTTGATCGCGATACCAGACGCCTCTTCAAGACGGACATGACGTGGTCGACCTCCAAACCGACCATCACATGGAAGATGTTCCGCAGCTTCCGTCGAGACTTTTATCGGCATCATCCATTCTGTCCCCCCTGAATCATCCAATGGAAAAATGAAGTTATCGGTAATCGCTCTGATTTGAAAAGATGGATATACAGGAGGTGCTGCAGTGTAAGTGCAATCCCGGAAAGACTTATACTTCCCACGCCACTTTTCGCAGACACTCCTTGTCTCAGCGCCACGCATTGTATCACCATGATCAGAACAAGATCGATCTTCACAAACGTCTCCAGGAAGCCACGGTCGAACTCCAAAAAAAAACCAGGGAATGCGAAATTTGGAAGCAAAAATATTTTGATGAAATCCAACATGACTTTCATGATTGCCTTTCCTCCGCACCATGATAAATCCAACCTTATTCCCAAGTTCGAGATTTAAATCATTATCAATGATTTAAGATGACTAAAAACGGGAGCTTTAAAGCTGTTATTGAAAAATTTTTTTTAAACGACTAAATAAATGAATCATAATGGATCGCGCCTAGCATCGGAGCAACAACAGCGGCAACAGCATAGACGGGCTCAGCTCCCAGTGCATCAGCGTCTATTGTCGCAACAACAGTTCAAATCATTACTATGGGATGCTGAACAGGATACAATGAGTATTGATATTAGTACCAATCTGAATCAATATATATCACCGCCTTTTTCTATGCGTGTCCCTCTTACCGGAACATCCAGAGATGATTTCTACAGATCATATTGTATCGAGTTCAACATACGACCCACTGAAGCCCATCAATTCTATCGACATCTTCGTCAGAGGGTGAGCATAACGTTTGAAAATCTTTACAAGTATCTCAGCACCATTCCACGTGGGTTTCACCTCCCGATTCAGCTTTCCACAATCCCCCCAAGATATTGGACCAAGGTTGAGATTCTCGTTGATGATAGATCATGTGGGCCTGCGAGTCGTGCTTCGTCAGCCTGATCATCTGCACGAGCCGGCTCCGACGCCGATGGAGGAGGAGTAGGAGACTTCGTAGGGTGGTTTGGCGCCGGTGTTGGAGGGTGTGAAGCCGACGCGGGGGAGGTAGGAGCCGGTGGGGAAGTCCTGGCGGTCGAAGAAGCTGTTATCGGGCTTCATGGGTGCGTAGGGGGGATAAAAGGCGTTGTAGCCGCCGACAAACCCGGGCTGGCAGCACATCCGGCATGGCTGCCATTCGCATGACGACTTTTTGATCTTGGGCGGCTGCTGGAGCGACACCCTCTTGTCGAGACATGCCTGTCTGCCCGGGCTCACATCAAAGAGATGGAATCGGGTGGATGAATAATTTTCCGTCGTCAGATAGACTGGGGGATTCATTCTTTATTCTGAATATCAAAAAAAAATTTCTGGTATTGAGAATAAAAAATGTCGCAAAAACCCCAATCCACGACGCAGAGAGCCAACACCATCCTCACTCAGTTAAGGACTATGATAGCCGATCAGAACAAGCTGCCCAGGCTGTCCATCGTCAAGGACATGGTTCAGGAAAACCCTTCGATAACGGCATCCCAGGTTCGACAGAAGCACCAAAAAACATTCAGGACGCAGAGAGCCAACGCCATCCTCACTCAGTTAAGGACTATGGTAGCCGATCCGAACGGGCTGCCCGGCCTGTCCGTCGTCAAGGGCATGCTCCTGATGAACCCAAATCTGACGGCATCCCAGTTGCGACAGACACTATCGACCGGTGGTGGTGCCGCAGCATCATCATCCGGTGGTGGTGGCGCGGCCAGGCAACGACGGTCCCATTCTGATCCCAGCCCGATGACTCGCAAATTCCATCAGCATGGGCTCCCAACCGCCAGTCCCACCTGCACTGTCCAAGGATGCATCCGACCTGTCTATCAACAAGGGGGTGCCGGCTTATGCATCCTCCATACACCCACGTCTGAGCCTCGTCGGGGCAAGAGAGCCCGCACATCAAAAAAAAAATAACCTTGAGCATTTCCACATAAATCAACGGATGCAGAGGATCTTGATCGGTATTGTTTCGAGGCGTATACCGAACAACAGGACGAATGATCCTGCGGCGACAATCAGACCCGCCATGATCATGCACCTGCGGACTCGGACGATCCATCTGGTGGTCCGATTATTCTTCCTGTAATCACGGACCATGAGGATGATGGTCGTCGCCAGCACGAGCAGTCCCATCCTCACATAAAAGGACCCGATGATCGTCTTGACCGAATCGAATCTCTGTATCGCCACTGATGTCTTCTTGACCACATCATTGCTCCCCCCCACACTATTGCACGGACCCATGGTGTCCTTTATCGCGTTCAGCGTCTCCTCCAACGAAGAAACCATGTCGCAATCCTTCTCTACCATCAATCAATCCATTACATCCACCCGAGACCTCTCCTTAAGCAGGCATCCGATGATTTCATGGAGGACGGCGCAGTCGTAATGGTTGTATTCGAGGAGGAGTTGGAGTTGGGGGATGGGGTGGTGTGTGCCGTGTATCCGCATGACGGTTGTGTTTGGTTCGAGGGGTGTGAGGCGGCCGTGGTAGAGGTTGCGGGCGATCGTCATCGAGTCGCTCCCGTCAATGACGCCCCCGGGGAAGGCGAGGTCGATCAGCCTTCGTTCGTGCAGCGCCTTGCCGATCGTCTTGAGCTTCATATTCGGTGCTCCCGGGAACAGGACGCCGCATGCCCCGATGACGCGGTGGAGATCGATCGCATCGTTCAGGAGGTCATACGAGAAATGACCGGACCGTTCGCATGCCGCTCGCCAGAAGCGTCTTTCGGCAAAGTAGTAGACGATTTGTGGATTCTCCAGGCATCCAATCTCCCTGCACACGCCATCCAACAGTTCCCTCTCGGATAACGGATCGTCATAATCCGATGATACGAACGATACATACTCTCCTCCACCAGGCCTCACAATGAACAGGCCGACCATGTAGATGCGTTCCAGAAGCTCGATATCCATATAGACCATCGTCCTGTCTCTTGAAAAGACGCCGTCCAGGACATGTCCATTCAGGATGACCACCCTGTCCTCCTCGGACGATTCGAGCCATGGGATCGTGTAGGACTCCATCCCCGGGGGATACCAATCATGACGGACGATCGCCGATGCGACAGTCCTCTTCTGTCGGAGGTCCTGTATCCCACTCTTCAGCAACCTCTTCCGCGTGTCATAATCCATATAGGGCAGGAGGCTCAGGTCCATGCGAGCGATGGCAATGGCATCCCTCTCCCGCACAGCACCGGCTGACGCCCACACACACGCAGCCTTGATGTTTGCCGGAGGATCGACCATCTCCTCACCCATCAAAATAAGACCGACGATACGGAACATCCGTTCCATGGCCTCGTGATCGACGACATGATGCGTCTTGTGCCGTGTGCCGTCCTGCAGCACCACTCGTCCGCCGCCACCCAGCCGTTGTATGACGTGGGAAATGATGTGCTTCTGTGCACGGGTGAACGGTAGCCTGAACGGGCACAACACATCCCCCTCGTCGTCAACAATGACCATGACGCTGTCTTGAACGAACCGACGATTCCCCGGTCGCGTCGCCTCGGTGTTGTTAAAGTCCAGGCACATGCGTCTATCGAGATGGAAGAGCGTAAAGTCATACTGGATCGCGGGCTCCATAATCCATGGGGTGAGTATGAGTGCATCGTTTTGTTGTTGTGAGGAACGCGTCCTGCGTCTGGGCTTCCATTGAATCATTTGATGGATTCAATGAGTGATTTTTCGGAGCATCTTCAATTTTTTTTGCATGATTAGAATGGGTTGATGGTATAATTCCCAATGACCGAAATCTTGTGATAAATGCCGGTGGATGTCAGCCCACTGAAGAAGTTGGTCACCGGGATCTGGATCCCGTAAAAGTAAGCCGACAGGTTTCCCGCCGTTATATCGTACAGCCTCACGATATCATTGGTCGTGTACACGTACGATGACGAGCTGGAGCCCGATGATTCCACACTGATTGTCACCAGATACTTGCCGGTCAACGATGCGCTCGGGGACGATACGAGGGGGATGCAGAACTGAAGGATATTGTATGCGTCATTGAGCTTCTGCTGAGACGAGTATGTAACGGACGCCATGAAGTAATTGGGAAACTGGGTGTCCCCGGTCGATACGAGTATCGGGGTGTCCGTAATGATCTGGTTGAACTCATTGTTGATCGTAGAAACACCCAGATTCTGGGCATTCCCGCTATTCGTCGTGTCCTGGACGACGATATACGGCGGGTAATAGGTCCCCGTCGTCGGCGGCGATGGGGTGTTGACAGTATTGATATAATTCAATTGACCATTGTTAACAGGCGTCGTCATGCTGATTTATATAACTTTTTAATTTTTTTTCTCTTTCGAATGCGCTTAAGCAAGAATGGTTCATAAGTAGAAGCATGGGTCAGCTGTTCTGTCATTGCGAGGCTCCGGAGCGACATGACTTGTTCAAGAAGCATATCGTGCTCTTTGCGGATCGCAGTTTGTCGTCGACGGAACTGCACACTGATCGACAGGATCAGTTGTGGATCGCGCGTCGACGACTCGACAATAACCGGATCGTCCGTCGTTATCGGTGCAGGCTGTTGGAATTTTCGGACAATGAGGTCTGGGTCGTTTATGGTGAGCTCCACGACATGTTGACGATCAAGCTACGAGCAACCGATGAAGCCCATTATATCGTCGAGTTCAATGCATACTCTCCCCCACGGACGTGGCTGATCCAGAAGCGCCAGCCGCCTCGGAGTGGCAACGACCTACCCAATAATCTGCACCGATTATCCAGAATCATTTATCTCAATACCCACCCGGCAAAAACTGAAGGATCGTCCGTCTCTCCGCCAACATGACATGACGGTCTAACATCTTGGTTGTGTGTGTGTCAACAGATGGAGAACGAGGTGTGTGCTCGTTTATTGGGGTCTCCTGTCCGATTCACAATCTCGAAGGAAGCCGCTGCGCTGTGCATGATCGGTCTCGACACCATTGTCCGGCATGACCGATTGGGGCCGTTGCTCTGCAAGGTCATTGTCATGCACGAGGACGGCCGGATCAGGGAGGTCCACTTTGTCGGGACATCCGACACGAAACTACTTAACTGGTGATGGGCATTACAAAGAAAAATGAGGTGGACTATAATCATGATGATGCTTTCGACGGTTTATTCGCAGTGTGTGGACAATGTGCCCAGTGCGTGCGCCAACGGGCCGTCAGGGGCGAAGCAGTACGGGTATGCGTGCCCGGACATGATGATGTTGACGGACACGATGATCGATGCGGCCAAGAAGGACAATCTGCACACGTCGTTTGCGTATGCGGTTGCGGGGTCGGCGACCGATTCGGAGTGTGGCAAGTGCTACCAGGTCATGCTGCTGGACGCCGAGAGGGAATGGCGGAAGGATTTTAAGCAGATCATTGTGCAGGTGGTGAACTCGGGGTTTGACGTCATGTCGTACCAGTTTGATATTTTTATGGGGGGAGGAGGGTTTGGGTATTTCACGGCGTGCAATTCGGATTGTCCGACGAATTATTGTCAGGGCGGTGCGTGCCGGCAGTCCATGTTCAGCGGCAGCTTCAGGGATTGGGTCAATGCCCAGTATAATGATCCCAACCTGTGCTATTCGGGCGGGATCAAGTGGCTCGATAAGAAGAATAATACCGAGCTGGTAAGGCTGTGCAGGCGCATGTCGCCGGGCAATTCGACCAAGTCGCGTGCACTGCTCGACTCGTGCTTCCGAACGAATGTCGGTCTTTACCACCAGAATTTCGTCGGCACACGGTCGGTTCGGGTCCAATGTCCCAAGGCACTGACCGATGTAACCGGGCTCAAGAGGACGGACGATGCCACCCATCCTCGCCCATCCAAGACCCTCTCCCTCCCGAATGTGTGCACCGGCTCGAGGAAGGACGGCAGATACTGCATCACGACGATGCAGGACTGCTGCAAAATGTCGTGCTCATGGAGCGGCAAGATCCCATCCTACGCGCTCGACGACACCCACAAATGCGTCCGCACGTGCGATCGCGACGGGAGGGTCATTGCCGGATGATTGACTCCACTTAAACTGATTCCACACATCCTTCGTATCCCCCTTAAGACGGCTCCTGATGTCGTTGTGTCGTTGTCGACAGATCATGGATTATCATTACGAGCCAGTCGAGGCTGAGATTTCGGTGGATGATATCGTCTTTTCCGATCATTCCTTTGGTGATCGGGTGCTGCGATTGGCGCATTTCGTCGTCCTTCCGAAGAATATTCGGTTGGAGGTGTCTCATCTCCCGAGGGTAGAGGCGTACAGCATCATGCGGATCGAGCCGGACGGCGGACGGGATTACTACTTCTTGCAGAACACACTCCAAGACGTTGCCAATATCATCAATGCTGTGCTCCGCGAACAATGATATAATTTCATGAAAATTATATTAGTCAAGAGAAAATAAATCATGTCATCCTCCATTGATTACCCGACCATCCGCTCGAATGTCGACACCACAGTCCCTCCTAGCCAGCCCTATGTTTACGTCGGGTCGACGTTTATCCACACAACGGCAGCGAATGCGCCCGGGAGCGCGGGCTACTTCAACACAAAATATCTCAACATGAAGACCGACACGCCCGCTCCATCCTCCGGGAATGGCATTATCAATGAGTTTGAAATCACATGGGTCTACCAGTTCAATACCCTGTTGAACGATCAGACGCCATCGGACAGCCTCTACATGACCATCCCCAACCTGGTCGGGAATGCGTCATCGGCCGTCGGCCAGACATACATTGTGTTTATGGAATTCAAGTCGTCGGGCTCGACAACCTCGTTTCAGAGCACCACCTTCCAGGTGAACACCGTGTACGACAACGCGTCGTCCACATCCGTCACCTGCTTCCTGGATCTCGTCCTGACCAATTACTTCTCCTCCTCCCAGATCAGCACCCCCGGGAGCACCAATATCATGACCATCCGCGGTTTTGCACTGAATGGCGCGCTGCCCATCAATCAGAACTCCCCCCAGCTCCCCTACACATCCGGCGGCCTCGTCTCCTACATCCCCCTCGGTCAGGGAACCCCGGTTGCGGGGCCGTCCGTCATTACATCCATCGCCATCCCCACCACATACGCCGCGGGGAGATACCTGCTGGTCAAGCTGAGCCTCGATCTCAATGATCTGACCGGATACACGCTATCGATCGTGTCGGCGACATCTCCGACATCCACGAGTGGCACGACATTGGCGTATATCGATACTGTCGTGCAGTCGTGCTCGGTCCTCGGGGTTTACCAGGTGCCCCAGACCGGGTTATCGGATCCCGTCTACCTCAATGCCGTGTGTGTGACGAATACGACGACGACGGTCGCACAGCCGAGCTGGTTTGCCGTCTATGACATTGGGCTCATGAATGCCCTGGGTTCCTACCCCAATGAGACGGCGCTCCCGGACTCTTCGTGGGGACTCCTGTATGAGGGGTTCAATGATAGTGTCGTCGGAGGGACTCAGATAACCGCTCCCTTCCCGGCCGTCATTGTCTCCTTCATGGTCCCATCCAGTTATCCCACGGGCCGCATCCTCCAAATCGAGGGGACACTCGAAGTCCTCAGCACCCTCGTGCCCACAGATTATGTCAGCGTGGTTGCCACATCCGGTGGATCGACGACGGTATTGTACGAGGGCTCACCGCAGTTTGTGGGCTTTGCGATACTGGCCACTTACCCGACGAGCACATACGCCGGCAACACCGTCTCTATTCAGATCTGGTACAACTCTACGGCCACATCGGGCAGCGTCGTTGTCGCTCATGGCAACCCGTTTGTCATTTACGACAATGGCGTCGATCCCTTCTTTTCGGCGGCATCGCCCCCGAGCATCCAGAATGCCGCATGGGGTGTCTATGGGAAGGTGTCGTGCCCCAGCGGCACCTCGCTGGTCCCCAACGCCGTCATTTCATCCGGAGGGAGTTATCTGAGTATCAACATACCGACCTCATACCCGCAGGGGAGGTGGCTCCGCGTGCTGGGAATACTGACGGTGCAGCCCCCCGATCCGTCCGTAAATGCGGCTCTGGAGATACAGCTGAGTTCTGGGAGTAGCGCACCCGGGACTCCGATCGGGTACATGGACATTCCTGAGACGAGCAGGATCATTACCGTGCAGGTGGAGGCCTTGTATCAGATCCCGTCGGGTGGGACACAGGGAAATGTGTATCTCAATCTGTGGTGGGCGGTCGATGGCAATGTGGACTTTACGACTTTTGGATCCGCGGTTCTGACAGCACAGGATGTATCCCTGCAGAACATTGTCGCGGCCCCGAGCAATCCATGGGGCTCCGTCGATGGGAGCGCGATTTATTATAATCAGGGCAATGTCGGGATCGGGACGCAGACGCCGTCGTACGGTCTGACGGTCAATAACCAGTGCGTCAGCATGGGCTCCTTCATGCTCCAGAATGTAACGGGCTTTAATACTCCGACGATGCTCCAACAGTTTTCTGGGAGTGTGGTTGTCGGCTCTTCTGCTGGTAAGTCCGGCAGTGTGGATGTCGGTTTCGACCCGCCATTCCTCAGCCCCCCGCAGGTCTACCTCCAGGTGCATGATACCGCTAATGGTGAATCATGTGGTCTCCAGGCGACGGGAATTACGAATGAGGTCTGCACGGTGTATGGTTGTTGGTTGATCAATCCGCCACCCAATGATTCGATAAGCTTCTTTGTCTTGGCCATTGGTCCATCGACCGTCATTGCGTGAGAAGACTGGAAATTTTTTTCGGGATTTCAAAAAAAAGTTTGGCAGAAAATTTATTTTCATTTTCCAAATTTTTTTTTTGACGATACATTTTTTTTTGATTATGATACCGGATCCTCGATCAGCCCCACCCCTACATTCTCACCAAAGGATTCGACATCTTGTCCGAACTGGAGGAAGGAGAGGGGTGCCGGGTTCTTGACGACTTTTTCCAGACTCGCTTCCAGGGTGACCGTCATGTGCGTGATGAATAACGGCTTGATGATGGGCTTGTACGGCCTGATGGCATCATCAAAACGTTCCGAAGATCGTGTAAACACATTCATGCTCCGATCATAGGCCTCGACGAATCGGCCGGTCGGTTTGACATCCCATGACCGGGGCCGCACGTCATTCACAATCTTCTGACCGTTCTCCCACCGGGCCCGCAGGGCATCGAGGGCATCGCCCTTGCCCTTTGGTAGATCCGATTTTTTCACCATCCTGTACAGCTTGGCATCGAGGTCCTTGCTGATGGACTCGATCTCTTCCGGATCATCGTCGCGCTGTATCGCCTCCAGGAGCTCTTTTTTTTCAGGCCCGATCGTGTCCATGACATTCTGGATCCTGCCGCGCTCCGCGCTTTCCTGGATCCATGACTTGAAGGTGTTGATTTTTTGTCGCATCCAGCCCTTGCTGGCAACGGCCTCTCCCTCCTTGTTGACCGCTTTCAGCGCAGGCTTGACTTCTGATCTGACCGTCGGCACAATGTCCTTTTCGACGTCCTCTTCCAGCCCGGTATCCCGCCAATGGAGTGAACCGCTCAGCCTGGAGCCCTCATCGATCGTCGCCCTCTCCCCGCCCTCTTCGGCGGCATGTTCACCTGCCACCTCGGCCCCGGCAACGGCCTCATCGGCCGCGGCGCCGCCTACTCCGGCCGTGGCAATGCTGACGGCGACAATCATAATGTCGCCTCCCAGTGTGATCCAGTCGTTGGTCGTCATGTGGTTCTTGCCCGTCGCAATGCTCTCACCAATGTCTCGGAACATTTGGACGTTCTGGGTGATGCCCAGAAACGACCCGATATCATCCAGAATCTTCATGGCCGTCCTCGATGATGCCTTGTTCGTCCCCCCTCCTCCCTGATGCTGGTAGTGGTGGATAGGATAATGATTTGGTGGCGGAACCTTGTGGTGTCGATGCTTCGGAATCGGCCTGTTCCTCCGATGACGAACCGTCATTTCTTTCTTCTAACACATGATTTTTCAAACTTATTTAACAAACCCCAGATGAAACCCAACTCGATTTTGAAAACACTTAAGGATCCATCGAATTCTTAAGGTGGGGTATGCGAGAAAGTCCAGATTGGACCCGTCAAGGGTCCTTACCTCAAGGGGGAATTGAGTAGATTAATTATTGGAGCAGGGTTCGTCGGATGAGTCTTGGAGGGCGAGGTAATGGACAAAGAATCGTCCATTGGGTCCGCACATGGTGTCGTTGCTCCTGGCGATTGTGCATGCCGTGTGTGTTATCAGGCCCGTTACGGGATCGAAGCGTCCGTTGAGGCTGCACACAGTCGCGTTGTTGGTGGTGCGACGGACGTGAGCGCAGTTGAGGCATATCGGCATATTGGTGAATGGCCTGGTCGGTGTGAATTGGAGCATGCACAGGAAGCCGGATAATCTCATTTAGGGAGGAGACGGGAGTGCGATTAAGCCATGCGACAGGAGGTGGGTGGATGGGTGATTGAGTGTGAGGACTCGATTTACATGTATTTTGAGGATTACATCCGGGGAATGATTGGGGTCATGGGTATGAGGAGTCCGAGAGGGCGTCTGGTCATTTCGGTGAGCACGCCGGTCATGGGTTCAACGCATGTCCTCATCAATACCGAGCAGTTGTCCAGGCCTCATTATCAGAGTTTGGTGAGTCGGTGCCTGGGTATGGGGATGCTGGTGATTGATTACAGCCTGGAGAATATCCGGATCATGGGCGATCATCCGAATCATCTGTGGTTCCCGCACCCGTTCGAGGTTATGCGTGTGTGCACGGACACGATCCGGACAAAGACGGTGTGCATGATTGGTGCGACGCGGTCGATCCGCAGGACGCGCATATACGATGCTCTAGTGGGTCATGGGATCGAGGGGGTGTGGGGGTGGGGAGACGAGAGGGATCGGTGCATCATGGATTTTCGGGTGGTTGTCAATGTCCATTTCGATGATGATTATGTTGTGCACGAGCATCTGAGGTGCGACAGGTGTGTGATGAACGGCCTGATTGTGGTGTGCGAAGACGGGATTCATAACGATCTGGTGCCGTTCGGGCATCATATGCTGTTGACCCCGTACGCTGAGATTGTTGCGACCGTGGCGGATGTGTTGGGGAGGTATGATGAGTACAAGGAGCGGTTGCTCCCGGTGTGCCCGGAGTGCATCCGTCGTGTGCGGGGTGCTCATGATCATGTATTGGATTGTCTCGAAAGGGCATCAGCAGTGTGATTGATATGGACGGTTGTCGAGAGTCAATCAAAAAAAAATTAGCTCGTAATTTTTTTTTTTGTGGTCTGGTCATAACATGGAGAATAACAAGTGCTGCGCGTGTGAGTACAAGATCCGCAATGATTCAGAATTCCTTCACTTCAGAAGGTGTTTGAATGAACACGGCCGATGTGCACATCGAGTGTGTAAGAACTGCTGGTTCAAGATCATTGTGCCGATATCGGAAGAGGTTCACCTGAGATGTCTCGGTTGCACCAAAAAGCTGCCTCTTGTCAGATTCCAGAAGAAGAAGCCGATCACAAAAAGTGCTCAGATTATCGACATCGATGATTAATCAACCAAGTTTGAAGATGCTTAAGGATGCATCTAATCCTTAAGGTGGTGATAAGGATATTCGAGAGGATTTGGAGGGTATTAGCGGGCGAAGCTGAGGTCGAGGAGGTTGGTGTCGAGGCGCGGGAGCACCTTGGTGTTGTAAAAGGTGTAGCGGTCGAGGTCAAAGTTGGTTCGGTAAAAGAGGGACTGCTGTAGGGAGGAGCAGCCGGGGCATCCAGAGATGCAGGAAGAGGTTTTGGAGACGGCGGTGTCGATGGGTTCGCCGATGCAGTTGTCCTTGCAGTAATTCTCCATGACCGGGGGCCTCGATCCGTGTGGCAGGTTCAGCAGGTTTCCCTTGAAGGGAGCCTTCATGTTCTCACGCTGACTGATATAGGCCATTATCGTTTATAGTTTACGTCATAAAAAAAAATTTAAAAATATTTTGATTGATTTGGTGGATTTTATAAATGAAGGTGCAACTGCCATTGGAGATTCTAGAGCTCATTTTTGATTTCTTAACGACGAATCTGTTTTTTCGTCGGCGCTGCATCACGCCGTGGCTGAATCGTCCGTTTGAGGACCGTCTGTCCTGTTTGTTGGGATTGCCGCGCAATCAAGATACGGGTCTTGCCGACAGCCCGGTGGGGTATTACATGACTCCTCGTGCGGATCGTGGGCGAGGCGTCCAACCGACGGGGGACGATGGGTGCTTCTTGTACCGCGCCGTGCGTATATATATAAGGATCCATCGCAAATGGAGGCCTGCCTTTTTCAATGATGATCATGACGCGGTGGCGTGCTTCGAGTCGCACAGTCGGATCCGACGGGACGGTGCGGTGGACAAGTTTTCTCAGTGGTCGGCGTCATTCGATGTCGATCGCATGATAGGGTATTGGTATCCGGTGGCGGGTGGGATTCGGGCCACGACGCCGACCGCGCTGTTGCGAGAACATTGTAATACGATCGATGCGTTCATGTTATGATGATTACTTTTTTTTGCTCAGTCTTGAGGTGTCTGGTCGACGGTCTGCTGATGGAAGAATGATCGAAATGACGACTTAGACATGATATGTTTTTAAGCCGGTCGTCGGTTTGACATGGATGGTTTTCGTAATGATAAAAAAATTGTCTACACAAAAAATGAGGTTTGTGGAAGACCATCCGAGGACCGAGTCGTCATTCCGCCCTGGGAGATTCGTCAGGGTTGTGGATCGCATGAGCCCTTGGGTCTGTCAACCGTACAGGCTGGAGGCGGGTGTGGGCGACTTTTCCGATTGGAGGGTTCTCGCAGGGAGTGTGCCTAACATGACCCCGGGGGAGATGATGGAGAGGGGTGTCTTTGAGGGCAAGTATATGAACGACCAAAAGTCCGAGTTCCCGCAACAGTGGTTCTCCAAGGCCCGAATCGTGGGATTGGGGGAGCCTCCGGATATAACCAAGAATTGCTTCGGGATCAAGTCCAGGCAGCCTCTCTCGGTTTGGATACAAAAGCGGTGGATCATCGCTCCCGATCCGAGAGGGTGGTTCCAGTGGTACTGCAGGTATTACCTGGGAAGACGCATCCCCGATGTCGACCGCGTGCAGATCAGACGGTGGAAGTCCTTCGTATCCAGACACCTCGCTCAGTTTGTCAAGAACTGCTGTAAATCAGGGGGCATGATGCCATCATGCCGCCTCAGGCAACGCCAGGCGCTCCTCCAATGGGCCTTTTGGGCCGAGTGTAATTGAAACTTTTTTTTTTTAAGCTCGGATACAAAACATGTCGTCTGACGATCCTGGTCAGTGGTATTTTAATAATCCTGACATACAAAAAGAGCACTCACTTCAGTTTGGAGATTTTGATATACGGACGGGTGT
>Ga0214923_10001526_pt1 | contig 32723 bp, 34 predicted proteins | sample LL1510_MetaG_FD_177993 | JGI IMG/M metagenome (GOLD analysis project Ga0214923, IMG submission 177993) | Freshwater microbial communities from Lake Lanier, Atlanta, Georgia, United States - LL-1510 | ecosystem: Environmental > Aquatic > Freshwater > Lake | place: USA: Georgia | collected...
AATGCCTTGATTTTTTTTTATAATATATTATATATAAATGTTATCTTCTGTAGCCGAAGAAAAATTATCGGTTATCGCAAAGAGAATATGTCAGTGGAAAGAAGATTATTTTCACGATAATCTAAGAATAAAGACGGGGAGAACGAATGCTGAACGCGCCGGTCCTGCTGAATTGAAAAAGTTTGACGATAAACTTCCAGCAAAATTAAAGGAAATGCAATCCAAAAGAGAACAAGGAATACTAGGTGCCCCTGATATTATGACTACTATTAAACATATGAGAGAATTAACGGATATGGTATTGCCACAACATCAAGTAGCCGCAATAGCTCCTCCTGCCACTGTTGCTGCGAAACAATCCAGTCCTAAAAACAAATCTGTTAAAAAAGAAAGATGTCCTAATGGAACAAAAAGAAACGCAAAAACTGGAAAATGCGAAGCAAAATAAGGCGTTTTACATGTCCGAAGATCTAAATCTTCAAGGGTGTAAAACGATATAAATATTTTAGTTGGTAATTATGAAAACAATGAGCGAGTCCATGTCTCTCGAATCTCTTAAAACGCAAATCGAGGCAATGAATAAAACCCAGCATATTGAAATACTTAAGATATTGAAATCGAATCCTCTGGTGAAACTAAACGAGAATAAGAGCGGTGTGTTTATCAACCTTTCGTTTTTACCGCTCGAAACTTTATCCGAAATTCAGGAATACGTTCACTATATCCAAGACCAAGAGTCATCACTAAGATCTCTGGAATATCAAAAGGAAGAATTTAAGAATACATTTTTCACCGAAAAAGAAAATAAAGACGAAGTCATGATATCATATAGCTCATCCAAGTAATGTCGACCTCGGTTTATTCTTATTTGAATCAAATTTTTTATAAGCATAATAAATTTGATGATGCGTCCACTGTTGGGGATTTGGAAAAATGGATGTTATTTAAAGAGTCGTTACGCGTTGACGCTCCAGTTGATTTGAAACCGGTTTCGACGGAGTCCGTGGTTAGCCCAGTGGATTTTTCTCCGGTGAAACAAGATTCGTTGTTTTGGTGTGCATATACGGTTCATCATGGAGAAGCCGAATATTGGGCGATAGGAAATAAATATAAGAACGTCGAACTTACAGAAAAACAAAAAATCATTGATTACATAAGACATGATTCGGCGCATTTTAAACGCTGTTTCAGTAAAATAACGAACGTAGGAATACAAGAAATCATGGCTGAACTTATGATAGATAAGAAAACGTCGTGGAAGACTTTTTACGCATTATGCGCTTATTATAAGTTTCGCGCAATCGTTGTTTACGAAAAGACATATTTGGAGTTTTCTCCTATTCATGATCAATGTGTTGATACATATCTATTTAATCGAACAAAGGATGGTCACATTTCGGTGTCATCGATGCCATTGACGCCGGAGCGTATTTTGGAAATTAAAAATGGGAAAATTTGTTTGGATCAAAACCCCGATAAGCCGCTGAAAGCTGCTTCAAATTATAAAGTGGACGATTTGATCGAAATGGCTGAAAATATTGGTGTTGATATAAAACAGGGATTATATAATAAGTGGAAAAAGTCGGATTGGTATGACTCTATTTCGAATCACTGTAAATGGTGATTATCTACGAAAAATAGAGTGTATAGGTTTGATTTGTTGATGCGACAACGCTTGATTTTGTATTAGAGCCCTCCACGAATCAGTAGAAATTGGATTAACAGGATTTAATTTCAAATTAACATTAGTTGGATTATTTGTATCTGATGACGGATCGTCTATTTTTTTTGATTGTTTCAATCCGATAGTTGATGGTTGATAATCCGAATGAATTAAATTAGGATTCTGCTGTATATGTATTTTGAATGATTTACTTGAAGCGTCTATTATTGGGTCTTGGCTAGGCATGGGTTGCGTGACGGGTTGCGTGACGGGTTGCGTGACGGGTTGCGTGACGGGTTGCGTGACGGGTTGCGTGACGGGTTGCAAAAACGGTGCCATTTTCGATCCAACTAAACGCCAAACTTCATAAAAATTATAATAACACGGACCCCATCCTCCATTCTCCCAATACTCAACGCGAAATCCTTTATCGGAAAGGATTTTGTCAATCTCGCGTTTGTTTGATATATCAAAATAATCATTCTCCATAATAATCGTAACAATACCGTCCAGAATTTCCGGCATATCTTTTAAAATATAATAAAACGCCCCCTCACAGTCTAATATCAACGTATCAAACTTGATATTATATTTCGCGCTTAATTCGTGAACAGTTATTGTGTTTACTTTAACGTGATCGCTCGGGCAATTATCGCATACAATGGTCCGCCAACCTTTTTGTGCTAATTTTCGCTTGGATAACGCGCGCGTTTCTATGAAGAATCTAAGACCATTTAATTCGCGATTTTCTTTCAACATATTCGCAACATTAGCATCGCATTCAATAGATACAAAATTCGTGTTTCCGACGCTATTTAATATATGCGCAATCACTAAGCTATTTCTTCCTATATTTCCTCCGATTTCCAATACGTTCTCGTTTCCTGTTAAATATTTAGCTACCATTAATTGTTCAGGCAATTCTTCTTGGAAACTTCCGTGTCGTATTTGTAATTGATTGTGTATATGTTTTAGTCTTTCTTTATGCATACAGATAGTATTGATAATATTCTGGTTTGTTTTACGATGCGCGATAATATAATGAAAAAAACAATATAAAGAATGATCGTTATTAATAACGTCCGAGTTTAGCTCAGTGGTAGAGCTTTTGACTGTAGTAGTTTTTTTCACGCCGTAATCAAAATGTCACCTGTTCGATCCAGGTAACTCGGAACCAGGGCGTTAATGGTGTAGTGGTAACATGTAACCCTTCCAAGGTTGAGCTGAGGGTTCGATTCCCTCTTAACGCAACCCGTTGTAAATTTATACAGTTTGTCCAAGTGTATATATTTTTATAGAGACGCCAATTCAGCAATAAACATAATGAACTTGGGAAAATGTTGGATTTACAAACAACATAGACCAAATGAATTCTGTATTTCGTCTTTCACCTCTTCAATAACCAAAAAGGAAGAGGAAAAAGTAAGACCATCAGTTGATTTTACGGAAGGTAATGCTTCCAGCCACCGAAATTTAAAGTGAGTTTGTCTCATTTTTCTTTTTGGTCGGTGTAATTGGACAATATCCTACATCCTAGGTATTTTTGTAAATAACTAGAATGACTTTCGGTTAGTAATGTGCGAATCATTATATATGCATATGTATATGCGTTATTTGAGAAAGTCGAAGAATGCGAGAAAATCTAAAAAGTATATGAAATCAAGGAAGTTTAGAAAATCTATGGAACATAGGAGATCTAGAAAGTCTGGAGGGGGGGGATTATGAAAAATGCGTAGAACATTACAACAAAGAAGGGAAATCTAGAAATTACACACACGACGAAATTCAGTCACATATAACTACAATATGTGCTAAATATAAAGTTGATTCGCCATCTTCTTCTGAAATAATACAATTAGAAAAAACTGTTAGTGAACTCGGTGAAGAAAACAAAACCGTAACGCAATCAGATTTAAAACAAACAGTAAACGTTTTGTTACAAGAGGCAGAAACAATAAACGACGCGGATTCGGATAAAAAAATAAAAATTTTAAAAAGCGCAGCGACAAAAATAGGGGAAGGAGCCTTCCTTTTTATAACTGGAATTTTTGCAAGTCTTCTTTCAATTCCCGCAGGCGTTTTTAATATCATTACATTAATTTATAGCGTTCCAAGGTTGTTTTTAATATTTTTACAAACGATTGCGTATTATATGTACCTTAAAATTGGAAACAGAGGGGCTGAAGTCCTTCGCGATGAAAAATTAAAGAACAGAATTAAAGAGTTTGTTAAGAGAAGATTACAGTTTGTTGTAGATGCTCACGAGGGAGCTACTGAGGCGGGGTACGAAATCTTTGAAAGTTACTGAATGTATAATATTTTTGTCTCAGCATTCTTTCCGGACGGTGTAATCTAAACATCCTAGGTATTTTTGTAAATAACTAGAATGACTTTCGATCAAGGTTTCTCCGGCTTCCATTAAAGCCAAAGATTCCTCGTTCAAAACGAATATATTAAATAGAGGCGACCCAAACGTGGATTTCTTCGTAAAACAATTACGATTGGCTTGCATAAAACTCGATAGAGTAATAAATCGATGAATCGGAATTTGCACGATTTCGTCGTTCGCAGTGATCATCGAAACGTTATATATCTGAGGGATATAGGTCAGTGTATTCGCCGGCGGAATGTCATCGCGCCTCCGTTCCGTCGAAAACTCCGGATATACCGCATTGTATATTTTAATATACAAATCTTCCAACGAAGCGTCCACGGGGACCTTGATTTTCAACCGCGTATTAAATGTAATTATTTTGAAGCAGACAGGTTTTTCGCGCGGTCTTGGATTCTCCATGGAAAACACCGGAGTCTTATAAAACATCGAATAATCGATCATTTTATGAATGGTTTACATTGGCATCGGGGACCCCAAAATGGTTCAATTTTGGTCCTCCGTTTTTCTTGGAATTTCGGACCCTATTTTTAAATTTGGACAAAACCTTGGACAAGAATTCTTGTCCAAAAAAAAAGTTAGGGGGTACTTTTTTCACGAAAAATCGAAAAAAGCTGTTGGAGCCAGTTGGTCACCCGAGTTTTTTTGACTGAAAAAACTGACTGCATGATTTTTTCGGTCCGTTTTCCGGCGAGTTTTCTTGTATCCCTTTAGGTTATACCTAGGATATGAATTCGGCGACTAAACTCGCCACCAAACATGTATGTACAATATGTGACTATACATGCAGCAAACTAAGTGATATGACTAAACATGAATCCACTCGTAAACATCATGTCAGTAAGGCAAGATATAATGAGGATACTAAAACTCGCCGTCACGAAGTGCCGCTCGATAAATGCTTTAAGTGTGGATGCGGTCGGACGTATTTATACCATTCTGGGTTATGGCGACATCAGAAACAGGGGTTATGTTCTGCGGACAAGTCTGTGGACACGTCTGCGGACAGGTCGGTGGACAAGTATGTGGACAAGTCTGTGGACAGGTCTGTAGCGGTGGACAAGTCTGTGGACGAAGACCCTGATTCTATCCCTGGAATGCCGGATATTCAGGGCAAATCTACCGAGGAGGTATGTGGTTTGTTGAAACAGATGGTTATGTCGCAAAACCTGGTGATCCAATTATTGAAAGAACAGGCAGCGATACCGACGTCGGTCACCAATAATACCTTGAATGCTACTACGAACAATAATAATATTAATATTAATATGTTTTTGAAAGAGTATTGTAAGGACGCGGTGACATTCGATAAGTTCCTGAAATCGATCGATCCGACCGTGGACGACGTTTTGTATTTGACGCAACACGGAAATCGTCGGGGCATGTCAAAGATTATCAATAACGCGTTTGGTAAATTGGAGGTAACAGAGCGTCCGATCCATTGTACGGATTTGAAGCGCCATACCACGTATGTAAAAGAGAACGATGGCTGGGTCAAAGAACAAGACCAAAAACATATGAAACAGTTATGCGATGTAGTGGAACACGGGTGCATTAAACGCGCGGTCGAAATCATGAACTCGAATCCGAATTATCGGAAATCGGGCACAGACGAATACGAAGAGGGTTTGAAAATGATGATGGAGACGAATAGCGGGATACAAACGAACCACGTCGCATTAATGAAGGATTTAGAGGAAACTACTTATTTGAATCGGAATCAACTATCTGAGAGCGGGTTGCTATTGAAGACCGCCGACGAAAATTGATATAGAATATTTTTCTAATTATATTGTAACAATCATAAGCATGACTATTTTATATTCTAGACATAAAGTTTACGCAATAAATACTGAAAATAAAATTTACTTATACGTTCATTCGGACCATACAGAATCTTTGGAAAAATACGGGTTTTTGAAAAAAATGTCGATACCAAATCTTATGCTTAATGGTTATACAATATTTCGATTTGAAAACCAATTTAAGAAAAAAGATAAGAAGAGAAAAATAGAATATAACGACTGTTTAAGAATGGCAGAGGAGCTAACATGCGGAATTAAAAACTATGATAAAGAAGAGTCTATATTGGAAGAAAAATATACGGGAAGAATATTCGGTGTCGATGATGAAGAAAATGAAAATATAGCCAAAAAGTTAATGTCTATTAAGAAATACAAGACGTCGATAAATGATAAAGCTCTTCCTGAGGTCGGTGAAACGTATGCAATAATTCGTAAACAAACATACGAAGAAGAAAATCCTTATCATATTGCTCATGTACTGTTTAATGATGATGATACAAATATTACTTTAGAGGCAAACGCGGGAAACCCGAAATTGAAATACCCTGAATTCGAAATATATGGATTCAAAAATGACGGCACATATAAGACGTTTTATTCAACATATAAAGATATTTACGAAGACTCGGTTGTTACTGTTTTGGTTCCGCGTGATATTCCTGAAAATAAGAAAAAAGTGAAAACAGGAGTGTTATTGAATAAGACTAAGAAAAATCGTTCACATCCGCTCGTTCATGTATCTCCGGCAAGTAGCGATGATGGAAGAAAACGTGGAAGATCGGCTTCGATCGAAAGCGCGGAATCGAACCGCGAGGATCCAGTGCATAAACGTCCGAAATCTACTTCTCCGATTGCGCATAATATTACTCATAAAACGCGATCTTCCTCGAGATCGGAATCAAGAACAATAGAAATGACGGATTTATCGAAACCAAAAGAAAGTTCTTATAATACAAGATCAAAGTCACCGTCTCCTATGCATACCTCATCACCCAAGCAAGCCTCTCCTCCTAAGAGTTGGTTCAGTCGCCTATTTAATTGGAATCAGAAACCATAAATAACAAAATTGATATGTGAACCAAATAATATATGAATAGCAATATATATTATTTATTAACCATGCAACAAGAAAAACGGGAGCAAACTGAAGAGAAAAAAGATCTTGCAAAATCAGATCGTAACCCGAAAGATGATTTCGAGACCATGGTCGAATTCTATTTAGCTAGTAATCCGGTTTTGAAAAAAGATCATAAAACGAGCGAATTGGAGATCCGATTTGGTACGAATCCTAGAGTGGCGAAACCGATTTCGAAAATCGATTACGATAATGTGGTTCAGCATCTTTTGGTCGCAGGTTTCTCAACATCCAAGACTGAAGGTCATAGTATTTTGCGTATTCAGAACGAATTTACGGACACCCGAGAGGGTGAGACCCGGATTTCGAATATTCGCGCGGAAGTCGTAGGTTTGGATCTGATTCAAGAGTATTGTCGCACGAATAATCTCCAACGTCTAATCGACTTACCTTCGACTGCATCAGCGAGTGCTGAGAAAATCAAGTTTACGCAGAAGATGCCTCCTATGGTCAAAGACAAGCCGTTGAAAGCCGTGGATTTCACAGATTTCAACTTTAGGGTTTCGTATCAAATGGAGCGCGATTTCTCTGTGAGATCCGATGTCTCGCAAAAAATCATCGCCCGTTGGAACGATTCCAAGAAGTTGTTTCGTTATATCAACCGCGTTCGTTTTGTGCATCCGGAGTTACCCGTTTTCGCGGATTTGAGTATTGTCAAGGGATCTTCCAAGATAAAGACTGCCAGGGGTAGCGTCCCCGTTCCGCATTATACGGTCCAAGAAGCCAAGGTGTTTTCAAACCAAGAACACTATGAAATCGAGCTCGAGGTCGATAATACGCGCGTGGGAACGGGGACCAAGTACGCGAAGCCGGCTGAACTTTTGGAAGCAGTGCGCAAATGCATTCGTATAGTGTTATCTGGTCTCCAGGGCACAAATTATCCGATTGCTTATTCCGAAAAGGATCAGGTGTTACAGACCTATATGAAGATGATCCACGGTGAAAATCACGCTTTGCGTCGCGTTTTGCCGCGCGATTTCATCGGTCCGTCTTCGTATACATTACAGCTGGAAAACATTCAACCAAAGTCGCCTGATGGATCCAATATCCCGAATATCCACGAAAAATACACAGTCACCGATAAAGCTGACGGCGAGCGTAAATTATTGTTTGTTGCTCCGAATGGTCGTATTTATATGATCGATACGAATATGAACGTGATTTTCACGGGTGTTGTTACAAAGGACGCCAAGTTACAGGATAGTTTGCTCGACGGTGAACATATCAAGTACGACAAAAACGGGAAATTCGTGAATTTGTACGCCGCGTTTGATATTTATTATATCCATAACGTTTCGGTGCGCGATAAGGGGTTTGTTCCCTTGGACGCGGAGGACGAGGAATCCAAATATCGCCTGCCGCTGTTACAAAAATTCGTATCGGAATTAAAGCCCGTTTCGGTCATGCAAAACGATAAACCGAAGAATTCGCCGTGCGATTTCGTCATCAAATGCAAACAGTTTTACTCTTTCCAAGATGTGAGTATATTTAATGGATGCGCTACGATTTTATCCAAGGTGCGCGACGGGTCGTATGAATATAATACGGATGGTTTGATTTTCACGCCGACGAGTATGGGTGTCGGGAGTGATCGCATTGGGCACGCGGGACCTCTGCAAAAGACGACTTGGGAAGCTTCGTTTAAATGGAAACCCCCGCAATTCAATACGATTGATTTCTTGGTTTCGGTGAAAAAAGACAAGACTGGGAAGGACGAGGTACACCACGTTTTCCAAGAAGGGCGTAATTTAGCCGGCGTTCAAAACGTGGTCCAATATAAAACCCTGGTTTTGCGATGTGGCTTCGATGAACGCAAACATGGATACCTGAATCCGATGATGAATTTGATCAACGACGATTTACCGAATCCGGGGAATTTGGACGCCGAGGACGCTTATAAACCCGTGGCATTTCAGCCCACGAATCCCTATGATACGTCGGCGTCGATTTGTAATGTCATGTTGGCGGATAACGGAAATCAAGATTTGGTGATGATGACCGAGGAGCACGAGTATTTCGAGGAAGATACGATTGTGGAATTCCGCTACGACGGAGATAAGCCCGCGGGTTGGCGTTGGATCCCTTTGCGCGTGCGTTATGATAAGACCAACGAACTCAGATCGGGTTTGAAAAACTACGGTAACGCGTATCATGTGGCAAACGGAAACTGGCATTCGATTCATAATCCGGTGACTGAGGAGATGATTACGACGGGGAAAGGTATCCCGGAAACCACAGCGAACGAGGACGTCTATTATAATCGCTCTGGAAAGGATACGAGTACGCGCGGTCTCCGCGATTTCCATAATTTGTATGTGAAACGTAAGATAATCCTGGGTGCATCGACTCGCGGTGCAACCCTGATAGATTACGCAGTGGGCAAAGCCGGTGATTTGCCGAAGTGGGTCGCGGCAAACTTGGGTTTCGTATTCGGCGTGGATATTTCCAAAGATAATATTGAGAATCATTTAGACGGAGCCTGCGCGAGATATTTGAACGCCCGTAAGAAATATCATACCATGCCTGGAGCGCTGTTTGTCAACGGTAATAGTGGCGAAAATATCCGTAGTGGTAAAGCGGTATTTAGTGAAAAGGAGAAGCAGATTACGCTCGCGGTCTTCGGACAAGGTCCTAAAGATAAAAGCGAACTAGGCGAGGGCGTTTATAAGCGCTACGGTGTCGGCGAACCCGGATTCCAAGTGAGCTCGTGTCAATTCGCAATGCACTATTTCTTCGAAACCCCGAAATCGATGCACGCGTTTTTCCGAAACTTGGCGGAATGTACGCGCATCGGAGGGTATTTCGTAGGAACGTGCTACGATGGTGAGACTGTGTTTAATGTGCTAAAAAATAAGAAGCGCGAAGAATCGATGACGATTATGCGCGAAGACAAAAAAATCTATGAAATCACCAAACAATACGATCAGACGGGATTCCCCGAGGACGAAATGTCGTTGGGATATGCGATCGATGTATATCAGGAATCCATTAATAAAGTGTTTCGTGAATATTTAGTGAATTTCAAATACGTGGAACGCGTCTTGGAAAACTATGGATTTGTCGTTTTGCCCGAGGCGGAAGCCAAGGCGATGGGTTTACCCGCGGGATCGGGATTATTCGATCAATTATTTGATAATATGAACGCGGACGTGGCGCGTGATAAACGCCTGGCTTCGGATTATGGAACTGCGGCGGATATGACGCCGGAGGAAAAACGCATTTCGTTTATGAATCGATATTTTGTGTTTAAGAAGATGCGTAGCGTGAATGCTGAGAAGGTGGGTAAAATGATTATGAACAAAGGCGTAAGCGAAGCGGACGTAAGCGAAGCGGACGTAAGCGAAGCGGAAGACGAAGCGACAGGCGAAAAAAGAAAAACGGAAGAAAAGGTTGTTCCTATCGCGCGTAAAGTCAAGGGAACCAAGATTGTCTTGGAACAATTCTCACCGTTGCAAATCTCGGAACCATCAGTAAGTCTTGGCGCTCCGTTGGGTAAAACGGTGAAAATAAAGGTCCAGAAACCACCGGCGCCATAAAGAATAAAATTTAGCATATATTTTATTCTTTACACCTTTGCACATTTTCTACTGCGCATGGTAACGTTGCCATTCAACTGATAAATAGCCCATTATTGGGCGATTTCCTAACGTGTGAAATGTGCAATGGTGTAAAGAATAAAAAGTTTCTATCCTCGAACAAAAGCATTCAATCCACTCAAGAAATCGATTTTAATCGACCACCCCAAATCCTTGATTTTTTGATTACTAATATAATAACGCTGATCATTAAAGGGACGATCCTCAACGTATTCGATCCATTTATCGTAATCCTCCGTTCCGTGGATCATATTTATCAAAATGCGCGCGATTTCCAAGACGGAATACTCCATGCCTTCGTCGCATCCAATATTATATATTTCACCTACGGATCCCTTATCTAAAATGGTTTCGAATGCCGCCGCCACGTCACTTACATGTAAAAACGCGCGCACGGCGCTCCCGTCTCCCTGAATGGTTACCTTTTTCCCCGTCTTTAATAACTCAATGAATCTTGGAACTAATTTCTCGGGATATTGATTCGGACCGTAGACGTTATTTCCGCGCGTGATAATAATCGGCATTTTATACGAGTGATTATACGACTGAGCGATCAGCTCCGCTCCAGCCTTGGTCGCCGCGTAAGGATTCGTGGGACACAATATCGAATGCTCAGTTTTATGCTGTTCGTCGACCGTATTCATCGACTCGCCATAGACTTCGTCCGTGGAGACGTGGATGAATTTTTTAATGGCTCCGTATTTTCTACAGGCTTCCAAGAGTGTATGTGTTCCAAGAATATTATCGTGCGTAAAACGGATGGAATCCTCGAAAGAATTCTGGACATGGCTTTGTGCGGCAAAGTGTATGACCGAAGTTATACGATATGTTTCCAAGATTTTCGTCATAAGATCAGAATCACATAAATTTCCCTTTATTAAAACATATCTTGGATCATTCCGTATTTCTTCGGATATATTATCTTCCGCCGCGCAATAATACATCGCGTCCAAATTCACGATTTTCACGTCGGTGTGTCTTGGAAAATAATGGTTGATAAAATTACTTCCGATGAATCCACAACCTCCGGTGACCAACATACAGGTCTGGCGTTTATAAGTAAGCAAACACTTACGCACGGCGACCTTGATATTATCGACTTGGGGATACATGGATTCCAGTCGCCCCGTTTCCAAGAAGTTATTGGAACGATCTGCTGCGAGCACCGCGCGCTGCTCTTCTTGGGAAAAGTTCTTCCATACAAATTCGGGGTCCACGATTTCCCTGTACATATCCAAGATTTCGTTATGACTAATGAGTCCAGGATTCGTCAAATTCATTGTCCCCGTGGTTCCGCGTCGCATCATATCCAAGACGTAAACTAATAATTCAGGTAGAACCGTCATGGAATTCGGAACGGAGCATACTCTTGGATAAGTTGTGATTTTAGTGATAAAATTCCTGGGATTTAAATCCCCTGTGATAGGCATGCGAATTCGTAGATTTAGTGTAGTGTCTTTATAAGCGCGCATAAGGCGATCTGTAAATCCTTTGACGACGGAATAAGAGGAACCAAAGAAATTCGGTTCAGAGTCTTCGTCGAACCCGCTCTCTTCTTTACCGAAAGGATGATCATCGTCGTATTTGAAAATACATCCTGTCCCTAAATAAGTAAAATGTTTTCCAAGATCTCTAGATATCTCTGCGAGAATCAATGGAGAATATAAATTATCGCGGACGTTTTCTATGAGTTTACCTTCTTGTTCCAGATAATCAATGGTTGTATATTTGGTGGATCCGATCGAACCGTGTGTGCGACCAATAAACGAAACCACATGCGTGCAAGACGAATCCGTGATTTCTTGGCGAACTGCCGTATCATTATCCACTCGTGTTTTCCCGCACACATAATTAACGTTGTTGCGTTCTAAAATAGAAACAAATTGTCCCCCAATCCAACCATTCGCTCCGTATACCAAAACCTTCATTATATTATAATTCAATATATTTATCTTGAATTATACGCACGCTTTTAGTCAGACATGGTTAAAAAACAGTTGGATGTGCTCGTTAATAGTTGATTATGGTCAATATTGTATTTAATGCACCAATTTATACAGCGTTGTGCATTTTGCTTTATTAATGTATCTATTTTTTCGCTTTTGTGTTTGTTTTCTATTAAAGAAATAGTATAATAAATATTTTCTATTTGTTGTTGCCCAAATATAGCGTTATATTCTTCTATGCGTGTAGTAAAGAAATTAGACAATGGGCTATTTAAAAACCTATGGACATGATTAGTATGGTCTTGTTCAACCATTTTTTTAAACGCCGAATATAAAAACGGTTTAAATTCTTCATTTGAATCGTGCAAAAAACCCCTACATACGAGATATTTTTCTGAATTGGCATAACGGCTTGTCTGCGGCTTTGTAATATAGACCTTTTCGTAAAACGACGATAATATTGCAATGAGGTCTATAGTATGTTGCATAAAACTATCAAATATTTTCAAAATAAATGACCCATTTTGTTTTTGCATACATAAAGCAAATGCTATTTGCGCGAAAAGAAGATTCGATATATGAGTTTCCTGTTTATTGAAATCCATGGAAAAATCGAACCCTCCATCGCCTGTTATTATATCCATAGAAGAAGCGTATTTTTCCATACAATACAAAAAATTATCTAGTGATAAAATGTCTCCGGTTTCTGTTACCCCTTTTTCTATATAAACATTGGTATTGTCACGTAAAAAATTCTCGCTTTTTTTCCACGACGGAATTGAAGAATCATTGTCGTTATCTAATATTGTCATTCCTATATATTGATCGTCTTTTCTTCGTCTCATATGGACCATTGCTTCGATGAATCCACCAGGTCCCTCTGCCAAATGGAACGACTTTATCGGAGAATCCGTTTCAATTAATTTAAAAAAAATAGTCAACTCGATCATCTTGAAATAAGATCTCGATAATGGTTTATGTTTCGAAACAGATTTTCGTTTTTGTGGAACGGATGTATGTATATATTCATAGGGATTTGTATAACGTTTAAAAACGTCCCATTCATATTCATAAGCATCTATACGTTCTTTGATATCATAAAGATAATATGAAAGGGAGTTTGATAATATTGGAATAGGTTGTTCTTCGCTAGATGAACAATCTATGTGCTTATATAATTCGATGGCTGTTCTTGGAACTTGAAATTGTATCATGCGTTATTATATATCGTAAAAAAAGTTTATATTGTTTTGCATGTTTAAACATATGAAATTTTTCTCGAAAAATTAATATAAACAGATTTGCTAGTTTTTTCCTTGGTTTCAGGTGCATTAGGAGTGGGTTCAGGTGCATTAGGAGTGGGTTCAGGTGCCTTAGGAGTGGGTTCAGGTGCATTAGGAGTGGGTTCAGGTGCATTAGGAGTGGGTGTTGGTGTGGATTCAGGGGTGGGTGCGGCGGTTAAATCTTTACAAGTTAACGTAGCAACATCCCATGTTTTTCCAGGTCCACAGACATCTGGAGGCGGATCTCCTACAAGTCCCATGCATAATCCAGCCCCATTGTTTTGAAGCATTCCAGGACAATATGAATCGGAAGCCCTGTATTTTTTGGGATCAGTGGGATCACATTTATAACATCGCTGTTTTCCGCCGGGTCGAATATCGTCCCATCCATCGGTTGGGCAATCTTGCGGTGGCCAAAGAGATTTTACTTTTACCGAGGCTAGACATTGAGGTTGAAAAAAATAACCTGTATTTCCCGAGTTGGATACGGAAGTAGAGCCGTCATTTTGAGGTTGTGGCGTCGTTGATCCAGCTCCAGTGTCAGAAGAACCACCACTTTGCACCGATCCACCACCACCGCCTTCAGCGCCCCCTCCTTCTTCGTTACCTTCTATTATATTAAAGAAAGAGTTACTAAAAAAAATAACAATAAATATAATCAATAATCCTAAAATAATATATGTTTCCTTTTTCATTATATTATATTATATATACATATTATAATATGTCTGCAACTCTTAATCTTAATCAAGTTCCATATGTTTCTTGGAAGGGAAAGACGTTTAATCAAATCACGTCGTCTATACAAAAAAACAGACCGTTGGTAAGCTCAATTTCATCGAATAATATAATTGGTTCTGTCGATCCGCGTGGCGGTAAAGCGGGAGTAAAACAATCTAAACCTCTTCCCTTGAAAATATATCGTAGAGAAATTGCTACAACACCAATTACAACTTGTAATCCCAGAACATCTTTATCAATCGATGAAATCGATTCTCCTGGTGGGTATTTAATAAATCCAGCGGTATCAAATCCTAGGTCAATAGGTTTAGTCAACACTTTAGACCCTGTTCTTCCTAATACCACTTATGAATATCCAGGGCAATGCAAAGCTATGGTTCAAAATGGAATGTGTGAAGACGTAGCTACAAATGCTCTAAATAGAGTTCGTAGAAGCGGAATTGTTAAAAACAATTATTATACGTCTACAAAGCAATATTTAGAAAGTCGATGCCAGAGTTTTCAACAGAACCAATACAATTTTCTTAGAAAGGGCACTTCTACAGTAAAACCGGGTGAAAATGCGAGTTTGTCGAATCAATATGCTGCAAATCAAAGCACCGCATATTGCCAAACGTCTATTGGCTGCGGAATGCCCGTTTATTATAAACCGAATAATTCCTCGTTTGCTCAACAGGGTGGCGTATCGTCGAGTTCTCGTATAGCGCGACTTAAATATAATACAATTACCAATAACGGAGGATTATATACAAAGGCGTATGGTCCGGCTACTGGAAACGCATTGGCGTATGGTGGATCTGACCAAACTTATACTATTAAAGATAAGATCGGATTTCCTTTAACGAAAACGCCTGTTGTTTCGAAATATCAGCCCGATACGGTGATTTGCTGTATTAGTGAGGAGCGCAAGAAACCGCTTTAAACCTTTCAAGAATATCATTCGTTAATGGAAAGGTATAAAAACAACTTGATAATTCAATATAACTATGAACATTATATTGAATATAAATGATATATATGACGCAGGCGACTCTTCCTTAATAAAAAATAATATTATTTTTTTAGATAAGAAACGAAACATTATTATGGACGGTGAATTCACGAAAATAATATTTTCAAATGAGCATATAACCATGAATGGAATATATACAATGTGCCCCATGCAATTTCAATTAATTAATGATAGAACGGGGTTAAATAAAAACATTTTGTATTTTCAACCCTATCATGCTTTAAATATGCCATTGTTGAATATTTTTTCCGATATAGAAAAACAGATATTGAAATATTATAAAGAATACTATAATTCTAGTAAAACCCCGCTTTATTCTTTGCATAATCAGCTATATAGTGGAAATGTAAAGATATATAAATCATACAACGAGCAATCGATATCTCCTCCTCCCGGATTTGCACCTATTATGAAAAAATATGTTATTAAAATATCCGGAATATGGGAAACCGATCGTAATATAGGAATTACATATAAGTTTCTAGAATTGAAATCTAGTAAAGAACACTCACTTCCTTCTGACGAATAAATTTTTACACCGATGAAACGTTCGGTTTATTTTAGCAAGGAACTTGTGTTTCACTTCCAATAATCTCCTCTAGGCATTTGACGATTTCTGTTTTGGTATATCTAAAACAAATATTTTGAATTTCAGCTGGCGTAAGTATATTATCTTTTAATTTATTGAAATGCTCCGAATAATATTCCGATTCTATTGAATCCAACTGAAACTTATAGTTTATCATTTCTTTAATACTCGCTGAGGACATTTTCTTTAATTCTAATTTAAAATCAATACGACCAGGGCGTAAAAACGCGGGGTCGATTTGTTCCAAATGGTTCGTCGTGAAAATGATCATTGCATTGTGTAGCTCAATAATGCCGTCGAGCATGTTAAGAACGCAATCCAACGTTAGATCGTCATCGTCTTTACATGACGCAGCAGAAGCGGCGGCTACACTCTGCATTGCCGTCATAGCAGCGCTCGACGAAACTTGTATTTTATCCTCCGATTTAATAATTTTCAAGACGTCCGATAATTCGGTATCGCCCCTAGGTTTTAATACACGGTTATTATTAGCATCAAAATCCTCGAAAATAAAACACAAGTCTTTGGGTTCATATTCTACGCCATTAAAGGTCGTCGTCCGAAAAAGCGTGCGAAAATCTGAACATTTTTTAAGGAGAGACCAGCGCACTAAGACGCCCTGGCGTTTCGTTTTATTTAATATGGCTCGAATGGTGCAGGATTTTCCGCAACCGGGTTCGCCGTATAGCAAAATCGTGGATTTAAATGTAACCCCGGCTCGAGTATATTCTAGGTATTTTTCGGAATTGGGGTCCGCGTCTTTGCAAAATGGGGTTACATAATCGACGAGTTCCTGTTTTTTCTCGTAAAATATATTATCGAAGGTTTTGTTACTCTTGAATGGATATTGCTGTAAAATCAGTTTCATGTTTCCGTCGTCTTCATCTTGTTGCGTTTTTACTAGTTCGTAAATAATATGCTGACCTTCCTGTTTTTTCCTATCGAGCCATTCTTTTTCGCAATCGTCGATGAATTTTTTTAAAGCGGGCATGTTATAAGACCCCGGAATGGTTAATTCGAAAAAGTACTGTTTCATGGAAGACGCGGGTAGTCTAGATATCTCGCCCTTTTCTCCGTTTTGCGCGGAATCGTCTTCCGTGGATTCGCTATAAAACCTCAAAGAAATATTGTCTTCTAATAAAATTTTATTATTTTTATAGGGAAGTAACATATATTCAACGTCTCGTTCGTCGTATCCATCGAAATTAAATTTCATCGTCTCAATGAGCGAAGATATTTTATCGGATTTTGTTTCTAGCAAATAATGAATAAGAGCTTGGAATCGGTTACTGAAAAGCGGTTTTATAGAAGTTTTCGCAGGATATCCCGTTGTATATGTTTTTTTATGTGAATGGATCAAAATAACGGCTTGGTCTGGCTCCCTGAAAAACCAACGGAGTTCCAAGATTGCGGTCTCTAATTTATATAATAATGGACTTTTTATCAAAAACGCCACAGGCAATATCCATAACCAATTCCAAGGGTTTGTTATTATTGTGCCCGAAAAATCTTGAGCTAATTTGGAATATAGAGTCACCTGTATTAGCTGCATCGGGTCCATGTACATCATGTTTATACTACATAATGTATATAATTTTATGTATTTTTACATAAAATTATGTTATAGTTTCGCTATCATTGGGGCTTGACGATAGTGATATTGAAACCGGCGAATTTTGCCTTTAATGCATCTGTGGCTGATTTAAGAGCAACTGTTGTGGTTTTCAATTCAGTGCTAGCTTGTTTAATATATTGTAAATCAGGGTCGTTTGCCATGGCAATGTTGACACCTTGGTCGCAAAGCGCGGTCCAATTATCGATCGTAGAAACGGCGGCACTGATCACATTTTTTTCATCTACGCTCAAATCCGAATCCACCAAAGGAGTACTGGAAGGTGAAACGAAATGTGTAATATATTGCATTGCGCAATTAATCTCGTCCATGACGCCCTCGATAACGACTTTGGTGTCATGCGCAGATTTGGGTAACTGAATTGTCGATGTCATCAAAATAGTCTCTTTGAATTTACCGAAGGTCTCGGAAAGATTCCATATTTTACGCAACGCCACCGAGATGGAAAGCAAGAATGAAGTATCGTTAATAATATTGACGTTTTGTAAGCGTATAATAAAGCTATTGAAAAGTGCACTCAAATCGTCCGCAGCCTTGGAAAAATCGTCGAATCCTTCTACGTCGACGTCGAGAGTCATTTGTTTGCTTTCATTGGCGATTTTGGCGGCGGCTTGGAATAATTCGGTATAATCGTCGATGGTGCCTTTGCCGTGGAAATCGGAACACTGGATTTTACCGGCGTACATTTTGATCTCGTCCAAGATTTGTTTATTTTGGCTACCGGCTTGTTCGTCATCGTAATAGGATTCGACGACTTCCGCGAGATTTTCCGTAATTTGAACGTCGAGGTGCGAATTAGTAGTTACAAAAGTAGTATGTGTTACTTCCGATCCGTCCGCAGCGACGCCTTGTTCATTATGAATGGACGCTCCTGATATGTCGATAGTTTCGTTAAGAGTATATGTAACAATGGGCGGTATAGGATTAGGTACTGCGTTATTCGAGGGATCGTTTGCGGGATAGTTAATTGGGGTGTTGCTGTTCGAGTTGCTGTTCGAGTTGCTGTTCGAGTTGCTGTTCGAGTTGCTGTTCGAGTTGCTGTTTCTGGTTGGGCTATTAGAGCCGCTAGCGTCATTGTGGTCATCGGATTCTCCCATGTCCATAATAACAAATGACAAAACAATAAACACAAAAAATATATCTAAATTACGCACCATATATGCAGTGATTCTGTAATATAACTACAGAATCACAGATCAGACATTAAATAACATTCGTCGGTTTCTATTGACTACAGTAAAAGGTTTATTACCATTACGCAAATCGTGAGGCGCGCTTTGTATTTGGTCCTCGGAAATAAGAGTATCAAAGGTAAAAACGTGAATGAATCCAGTAGAATCATCAATTTGATAATTCAGATTATGTATAGAATCAAATCCTTCTTTCGTATTATGAATATATCTCTCGAATTCGCTCCGACTCACGTTTCGCACAAGCCCGTCAGCGAACTGTATAATGTTTTTATCATATATTGGATAAAATTGCGATCTATCTATTTTTAATCCAGCCGATTTTACACGTAGATTCAGTGCATTATCTTCGAACCCCCATGCCCAGAAATTGGGGAATCCATTAATACGTTCAAAATCGCCGGCGTTTATAGATACAATACCTCCAAGAGCGAATTCGTATCCATAAAAATGTTTCACCGTTCCTGGAACAGTTTCATAATTCAAGAAATTCTTGGTATAGGGCATGGTATCCAAATCATTGAATACTAGCGTGATTTTTTGATAATCGGCTGGATACATATCTCGAATTGCCATAAACCCAATGTTTTTCATCGCTCCGCGATTGAATTCTCGCTTATCGCATTGATGCACATAATATATCAAATAATCCTCGGGTGATGTGTCTTCCAGTATATGATTCATATGCCTCGCGAAAAACTGTAGCTGTTGCTCACGATCACGGTAAGGAACAATAAATACCACACTAGGATACGATTTTGCATTCGAAATAATGTTTTCAGACATCATTATACACCTTTGGACATTTAAAATGGGACAATTTTAAGTAGTTTCAATTAGAATCAAATAATAATAAAAATTATATAAATATTTTTTATTATATAAGGTATCGCAATGGATAAAGATGAAATAATACAGAAAATATTAGACGAAAATACTAAATTAAAGGATGAACTACAAGAAACCAAAGAGCATCTCAAAAAATATACATCACCTTCATATAAGAAGGAATATTATGAAAAAAATAAAGATGCTATAAAGGAACGAAATGCTAATTACAAGAAAAATACAAATTATAAGTATGACCCTACACCTGAAAAGAAGAAGGAATATGCAAGAAGAGCATATTTGAAAAGAAAAGAAAAACTACAAAAAGATTTGGAAGAAAAACAAAACCATAAGAATATTTAGGAATATTATAAAGGATATATTAAGAAAACTTATATAAAAATGTTTTCTTTATTTAATGTATAGGATGGAAACTCCAAAAGAAAAACCGCCTGAGTTTTTCAAATCCACCAAGACCTCGCTGAAAAGCATACTGAAACACCCGGAAATAAACACAACCAAAATTAATGATGTGGTTATCAAGGCACATAAAATCGTTATTCATACTTTACAATTTCTAAAATTATACATGCTTCATCATTGCGAAATAAATAATCATATATTACCCGATATGGATAAGGTATTGATTTTGAATGTAATGAAAGTTGTTTGTGGGGAAAAGCATACCAATCAAGGAAAACCACCCAAGAAAGAAACGATGGAACTCAAAGACAAACTTACTGCTTTCTATACAGAACATTACAAGCCATATACGCAACCAGAACAATTGGATTATGAATATATGAGTAATGTGCTTTCCTACTTATGTGAAGATATTATGACTATGTATGAAAATAACATCCAATTACATTATGTTGATTATGTGGAACGATTTGTAAATGTTGTTTGGAAAAAGAAGATGATGGTTGAGAAGATACGTAAAATATTTCCTACCAAAAAAGAAAAGGAATCACGGATTAGACATTTAGAAAAGGAACTGCGAAAAATAAAGAATGATTTACTGAATGTAGATAGTAATGTTTCTTACACATCCAAATCGTATTACCATACATGGATTACTCAACAAAAGCAACGCATTTTACCTAACAAAGTAAAGTTCCAAAAACAAAGTATCTATTATGATTTGAAATGTAATCCCATGGATTATTTACCTTGTATGATTATGATGATGAAACAAGTGGAAAATGACTTGGAAACGATTAGTAATGTTTTTCCTTTGCGAAGTAGCATTGCTCCTGGTTATATTCGGTTAGATACGATTACATTAGTATATTTGCTTTTACGAAAAGAACAAGGAAAGAAAAGTGATTACAGCAATCAAGGCAATACCAAGAAGCATGAAGATAAAATATGGAAGTTCTTTTTTCGCACAGAAAAGAAAGTGTTTCATAAGACAGATTTTTCATTCCATCACATGATTTCTACAGATGGTGTTGGCGTTTCTATATTGTTTATAAGAGACGATTTGGTAGGAAAAAGATTACCAAATTCTAAAAAAGGCACATCAAAAGAATTGTATATTGATGAACTAACTGATTATTCTGCTTTACAAAATAAGAAGATTATTGGGATTGACCCTGGTAAAGAAGATTTGATTTATTGCGTGGATGATGCTTCCAAAGATGCGAATATGTTTCGTTATTCACAAAACCAACGAAGGAAAGAAACAAAAATGAAGAAATATAATAATATTATTCTTGCTATGAAAACCAATAAAATAAATGGAAAAAGTGTTATTGAATACGAAACTGAGTTATCTAATTACAACCGAAAAACACTTCAAATGGATAAGTTTAAGACATATATCAATGAGAAAAACCGAATCAATCATATATTATTTGGATTTTATGCGAAGCATTTATTTCGTAAATTAAAGTTTGGAAGGCATATCAATAGTAAACGAAATGAACAAAAAATGATTAACAATTTTAGGAAGATGTATGGTAATCCAGATGAGGTTGTTATTTGTATTGGAGATTGGGAACAACGCCAACAAATGAAATACAAAGAACCGACATTGGGGATAGGAATACGAAGTTTATTTAGGAAAAACAAATATAAGGTATTTTTGGTAGATGAGTTTAGGACATCTTGTAAATGTTCCAAGTGTGATGGTGGGTTATGTGACAAGTATATGGTGCGAAAAAATCCAAGACCAAATAAAGATGATTCGTGGTTGGTTCATGGGCTACTACGCTGTAAGAGCGGTTGTGGTTCATGGAATAGAGACCGCAATGGTTCATCAAACATCTACAAGATAGCATACCAAGCAATACATAACTTAGAAAGACCAAGTTATTTATGTAGAGAAATAAAAAGTAATCAAGGGGCTTTACCGAGTTCCTATAAACAAAATATACATAAGTCAGGAAAGACTAAACTTTGAACTTTTTATGGGATTTTTGTCCCATTTTAAATGTCCAAAGGTGTATATGTTCTATCAAAAAAAATAATTCATCTAAACCAATAGAACCCAAATGGTTTTCTATTTCGAATATTTTTCCAATATACAACTAGGTATAATTTGACCCTTGATAGCCTCTAGTTTTTTATAACACTTATTAATTGTCACTTCGCTTACATTACATACCGTTTTTATGTCTGTTTTTGTCGTTTGCATATTACACGTTTGTGCGACAAAATATACTATTCCAGCTGCAATCGAGTGAGGCGTGTTATCGTTAATTAATCCCATTTGTTCTACTTTTTTCGAAACGAATTTACATAGCATTATAAGCTCAGAATTCATATTCAACCGGCTACAGTAACGATCGACGAAAGAACTTGGTGTGCTTGAACATAGCTCTACTGTGTTTTTGTTATCAGTGCTTCTATCGATATTATATAGAATATTCACTGCCATAGAGCACCCATTGGTTGCGCTCGTTTTATCCAAATTGAATATTTCGGCTATTTCATGGGCAGTTCTTGGGCATCCATTTAGCCTACATGAAATATAAATCGATGCGGCTTTAATGCCATCGCGATTCATGCCACGGAACATTTTTTGCTCGGAAATATCTTTATGTATAGACATTGCGTCATCAATAAATATTTTCGGAATTCCGGAGTTTTGAGCCATTGTCGTAATAAACTGAAATTCTTCGTATAGCGATTTTTCTCGATGAGGCATTGCACCCCATTCCGTCCATTTACGAATGCGTTTCATTTCATATGACGACTTGGAATTACATAGAATTTTACAGCCCAACGAAGATTCCATGAGAAGAGGATTTACTGGATTTCCACATCGTGTAGGATCATTAGTGTTTTTGTCTTCAGCACCATAGAATCTCCACTCTGGTGAATAGTCCAATACATTTTTATATATTACACCGCAGTTTTTGTTCATGCACGTGGGAAATCCGTCGTCCATTATTATTAATACGGATTTACACAATGAACATTTTCGAGAGTCATCGCTAGCAGTAGTTTCGTCATATACACATTCAATGGCTGAATCCGATGAATTTATTTCCTTCTTATCGGAATCAAATATATCCCATAATTTGGATTTTTCATAATGAGACAACAATTGCTTCTTCTTTTTTGTTTTAGGAGTCGATTCTTGTGTTAGATGTTTTGGTTTATATATTTTAATATTATACATTTCGTTTATTAAGTGACAGTGTTTTTATGTCATATTCAATTTTATTTTTTATAAGGATACTATAGTTTACAATGGCAGAACCACAACCATATTCAGCAAAAGAAAGACAGAAAATATTAGAGGACACTAGTAAAAGACTGGTTGAAATTATATGCTCGGATACATCGAAAGGTAAACAGTTCAGAGAACAAGTATTGAATATGACTGTTGAAAATTTAGATAGAATACTAAAATCCGAAGTTGCGAAATCTGAATTAAAAACGGGAATAACTTCTGGTGTTGCGAATGTATTGCAAAATCCGGATTATATGAATCCGTTATTGTTTAGATCGATTTTAACTATGGGAAGCATATCACCAATTGTGCAAAATGCATTTAAAGAATCTCTAGCGTTAAGTAGCGGTTACGGTGGAGAAGGAACAGAAAAAGATAAGTTTATTCATAATTTGGAAATAGTATTATCTGGAAAAACAAAAACACAAAAGGGTGGGTCTAAGGCAGAACCAACTGCTGCCACTGAACAAGATGTGGAGAAAGAACTACTAGAGTTAGGTGCCGATCCTAAAGATATAGAGGATGCGAAAAAAATAGCAACAGAGAAAAAAATTAATATTAATGAAGCGTTAGCCGAAAAGGGAATAACTATAGAAAAGTTGAAAAAAGCCTCTGAAGCAGCAAAAGCTGCAGGCGTTACTGCTAAAGACGCAGAAGTGGCAGTTGAATCCTCAACCGGTTTAAGCAAAGAAGAGTTAAAAGAAGGCGCTAAAACTGCAAATGCAGCAGGCGTTGCTCCTCCTGCTGAGGCAGGCGCAAGCGGAGCAGGAGCAAGCGGAGCAGGCGCAAGCGGAGCAGGAGCAAGCGGAGCAGGAGCAAGCGGAGCAGGAGCAAGCGGAAAAGGAAGTGATATAGGAAAAAAAGCGTCAGACGCTATAGGTGGCGTAATGAAAAGTGTAAGAAACTGGACCGCATCAACTGGTCCACTTGCTGATGCAAGTCAAATGACGCAAGGAGTTTTGTTAGAAGACTTATTAACAGGATTAGATTACCGTTCAAATGAAATGACGCAATCTATATTTGATTCCGTTAAATCGGCAATAGTAAAACACGTTGATGACGGAGGAGAAGCAATAGTAAGATCAATAGGAAATGCCATGCAGACTGTTTCCAATGAGTTATCGCAAAAACTGAGTCAAGAAGCGTATACAATGTATATATATGGAATATTAAATCAGAATAGGGAAATTTTATTCATGGCGATCGATACTTGGGTAAATAACAACAGTTCTAATTTCAACAATATTAGCTCCGAAACAAGCGTAGATTCTATATTAGAATATATGATAAATAAAGAAATTCCAGACGAAAAAACATCTAGCCGAGTAACAAGAGGTGTTAAAAAAGAGGTTGGTAGCATGCTAGGAATATTCGGAGGCAATTCTACTAAAAAATATCTACGTTCAAAAAAACACCCTCTATTTAAAATAAAGTCGACTCGAAGACGAAAAATAAAATATTGATATAATACATAATGTCAAAAAAGGCGGTTTTGGTTGGATGTAATTATTACAATACTTCGAATCAATTAAACGGATGTATAAATGACATTATTAATATGCGTAATTTACTAATAAATATATACGGTTACAGTTCATCCGATATAATTATGTTACATGATAATACTGATCCGAATTTCATTAAATCCGACGGTTTGCCGACTTATTCGAATATAATTAATAATTTAAGTAACTTAATATCATCATCGTGTTCGTGTAGCGAAATATGGTTTCATTATAGTGGTCATGGAACGTATATTAAAGATATGAATGGCGACGAAACTGATAAAAGAGATGAATGTATAGTCCCTGTGGATTTTTCCAACTCAGGTTTTATTGTTGATGATACTATTCTTTCGATAATTAAAAAAACCGATTCGAGATGTCGCGCCATTTTGATATTTGATAGTTGCTTTAGTGGAACTGTTTGCGATTTGCCTTATGTATTCACATCATATCCGACTTATTATAAATGGGAAAAGGCGAATAAAACTGTGATTCCGAATAAACAAATTTACATGTTTAGCGGATGCAAAGACAATCAAACATCAGCAGACGCATACGATGATTCTAATAATAAATATTTCGGAGCGTTAACTCAAACTATTATTGACTGTCTTAAATCAAGCAATTATTCGACGAATTTACTTACGCTTCATCGCGATATATGCAGTTCTCTAAAAAAAAATAAATTTACTCAAATACCTTTATTTTCGTCCACTACAAACGCTCCGAATTTTACACTGACGCCTTATGTAAAACCAAGCACTGCAGTGAAAAATATCATGAAATCAGTGATTACATAATACAAATTTATAACGATATTTTCTTCTCAATCTTCTCAAACATTTCGGGATTATATACCAAATTTCCCGTGGGTTTATATTTTGCTATAGGAGTGTATTCTTTTTGAGGTTTTCCATTCTTATCCATAGGAGGTTTTGTGGGATCCTGTGCGCCTTCATCTTGCGATTTATCGACGACGTTTCCACGCTCGTCCAACACGAGACCCGTTTTTTTCTTAAATTCGGCGCGAACGTAACTCGGTATCCAATGCGACCAAGATACAAAAAGAGTATTTGGATGAATATATCGAATATGAAATTTATCGGATTCGAGCTTAGAAACTATATACGCAATACATTCGCCTTTATCGTAAATAGGTTCGCCGAATATATATTCTGGAACAACAAACCAAATATGGGTTTCGTTGGTTTTATTACGCGCAGTTAATTTAATACGATTCTGTAAACGATTCAGAATTTTATTAAATATAGTCAATTGTTTAAGGTCGCGTTTTTGTTTATTTTCATATAGATCATCAATATTCAGTTTATTCACACGATCGTCGTCATTTACAAATAAAAAACACGACATTTCTATACCATGAAACTAGATATAAATCGTCTGAAAAAAGCTTATAGGTTGCGTGCATAATATATCTATATGGATGATTCTGAAGAATGTCAAATCTTGGAACCTAATAAAAAAATAAAACATATTGTTATTCCTGGCGGAGGAGGAACGGGATTTATTGCATACGGAGCACTGCGTGAAAGTCACATTCAGGGGATATGGAATATAGAAAACATTGAATCTATTTACGGAACGTCTATTGGTGCAATATTCGCAGTGATTTTGGCGTTAAAATACGATTGGCAAATCTTGGACGATTATTTGATAAAACGCCCTTGGCATCAGGTCTTTGATTTCAATATGTTTACCATAGTAAACTCTTTTCAGAAACAGGGGATTTTTGATTGTAAAATCATAGAAGAAATGTTTTCGCCCTTATTCAGAGGAATGGATATTCCAATGTCAATTACCATGCAGGAATTTTATGAAATTTCCAAGATTGAATTACATTTATATGCCACAGAATTAGAGAGTTTTGAAACCGTCGATGTTTCCCATAAAACACACCCGGATTGGAAAGTAATCGATGCCGTATATGCATCTTCAGCGCTTCCGCTTTTGTTTTCTCCTCTTTTCAAAGATGGTAAATATTATATGGATGGGGGAATATTCCTAAATTATCCTATGTATCCATGCATTCAAAGCGGTGCTGACACGGATGAAATTCTTGGAATATTGCGTAAGGAAATTCCTCCGGAAATCGAGTTTTCTGATAAGTCGACCTTATTTGATTATATCCTATTGATTTTAAATAAAACTCTATTATCTATCATGCTAAATACAAAGATGAATATGGTTCGCGTTCCGAATGAAATCGAGATTGAATGTTATTCAATATCGATGTATGATGTTTATAAGTTGACGACTTCGCAAGAAGAGCGCGCGCGGTTCATTGAAAAAGGCGCGAAATCGGTTATACCAAAACCATGTTAATAAACTTTTCTAAAGAATCGTTGGTGATCTTGGAATCGAAATCTATCTGAGATCCGTCTTTTTCCATTTTCAAAGTAGGATAAGAGTCGATATTGTATTTTTGAATGATCTGGAAATTGGCATTGGTTTCTTCGGTGCAATTCACGTCCACACACTTTATGGTATATCCATTAAAATTTTTATTATTATATGCGGCTTTGAATTTATTCCATTCGGGTTTGGCTTTGGTGCAATGAGGACACCAATCTGCGTAAAATAAATAAATAATAACTTCGCCATTTCCGCTACTTCCAGTGTTTGAAATATTAGCATTTCGTTTATTATCGACCAACGGTTTTGCGTAGGCTCTATATGCATATACTGCGGCTACCAAAAAAATAATGAAAACAAGCAATATCATAATGCGTTGTTGATATGGGCGAATGTAATCATTATATAAGACGGTTACAATCGATGAAGACGACATGTATATATTCGGTTATATATTTTATTTTTGAAATTTAGCCACACAAAGATCAAATAACTTGGTTAAAAATCTATTTATATTATAATGACAAGAATAACAAAAAGATCGACACGCAGATCAAAAGTATATACTCGAAAGCATTATAAAAGCAACGATGGGATGTTAACCGCGGTTTGGGGACCTAGCACTTGGCATTTGCTTCACACTATGAGTTTCAATTACCCTGTGAATCCTACATGTGATGATAAGCGAAATTATCGCGAATTTGTTTTAAGTCTACAGAATGTTTTGCCGTGCGGTAAGTGTAGGGAAAATTTAAAAAATAACTTCAAAAAATTACCTCTTAAGATGAGGCATATGAATTCTCGTGATTCGTTTTCTAAGTATATATATCAATTACACGAGGTTGTTAATAAAATGTTACATAAAAAATCCGGACTTTCGTATAGCGACGTGCGAGAACGGTATGAACATTTTCGAGCCAGATGTGTTTTAGATGAAACCGCGAAACCGGAAACGAAAAAGAAAGAAGATGGTTGCACTGAGCCCATTTATGGTAAAAAAGCAAAGTGTGTATTGAAAATCATTCCACAAGAAGAAAAATGCGAGACATTTCAAATGGATGATAAATGTATTAAGAAAAGAGAAGGGGACAATTTAGTAAAATAAGTTGTAAATATATAGTATCAAATATATAGTATCAAATATATATAATGTCTGAAGAAAGCTGTAAAATTAAAAAAGATTTATCGATTGCTCCTGTGATAAAGCTAAAAAAAGAATCTAATTCTGTGAAATTTTGGTCGCAGGATCCGAATTCCCTTTTTGAAGCTGAATATATCTTGGAATTTTTTCCGGTAGATTCAATGACATTTAACCAAAAATTAAACGCCGTTTCGCGAACAGTTATCGTGATGACAATTATTGCTTTTGTTTATACTCGAAGTTTAAGAATACTGGCGATTGCGGCATTAAGTTTATTTTGTGTTTTTATGATGCATTATTATCAATCGTCTCAAAATTCACAAATAGAAAAACGTGTGAGATTCCAAGAAGGATTCGAGGACGCCGGAGCAACTTATTTAGAAAGACAAGGAATTTCAGTTCAACCTGAAAAAATATTCGACAAACCCACACCATCTAATCCTTTAAGTAATGTTTTAATACCTGATTATGATTATAACGTAAATAAAAAACCCGCACCCCCTGCTTATACTGAAAACGGTAGCAATGAGATTTTAGCAAAAGCAAAGCAAATGGTAATTAATGCAAATCCTGGGCAACCTAATATAGCGAATAAACTATTCACAGATTTAGGCGATCAGATTGAATTTGAACAGTCGATGCGACCTTTTCACTCTACCGCAAGCAGCACTATTCCAAATGATCAACACGCCTTTGCTGAATTTTGTTACGGAAGTATGATATCATGCAAGGAAGGAAATATGTTTTCGTGCGCACGTAATTTGCCTCGTTACACAAACGTTTAGAGATGTAAAAGCAGCGTGTCCTGCTAAAATATATTTCTATATAGTAATTATAATGTCATTGGTGAAAGATTATACATTTTACAATTTGGATCGCATAGAAGACGATTCCACTTGTGAGACGCAACGCACTTCGCAAAACACGCGCTATTCTAGTCACACATTATCGAATTTTTTTAGCGACGTTCCATCTGATGCCTATATAAAATTTGCTACTAGCCAACCGGCGGTTGTTCCCGGTGGAACTTATGGCGGAGCCGGTGTTGGTGCTAACGTCGAGGCGGATAGTTATTTAATATTAAAAACCGAACAAGAACGTTCTTTAGGACGTTTAAATTTATTACAACGTCCCTATTTGACGGTGCCTTATTTGGGACGCGGATCATGTGATCCTACGATCGAGTCGCAGTTGCGATTTGGCGAGTCAGTGTCTGATAAGAAGAGCACTTCGACCATTATGGCTCAGAGTTTCATGGGATATTCACTTTATCCTACAAGCGATAAGATGGAGCAGCACGTCTCGGACCCCAAGTATACAGTCGAGGAAGCGGCTTTGGATGGTTGGGTTCGTGGTGGCGCCCCTACGCGCGAACAGGCGGAGGATCCCTATATCAAACAAAGTCACCGTTAAATAATTGAAACTGAATAAATATAAAAACACAACAGTTTTATATTTATTATATGTCACGTCCTTACAATACAACTCCAGATATTCAATATTCGAACGATTTCGAATACCGCGCCGCCGTTCGGAAGATATTTTGTATGAAAATTGCCGCGGAAATAGATGAAGATATTGACGAAGTCACACGCGATGAACAGGATTATGATATGGACGCGACTGTGCGAACATTGGATTATGTTTATGACAATACTTGTAAAAACCCATTGTTCCAAGAATTATACGATAGTGCTGCTTCAAAGATGATTTCTTTGGATCGTTCCATTGGATTATCGGTTTTGTTTTCGTATGATTATATGGGATTGTTTCATTATTGTTTATGTAGCTATTTTGATGAGCCCGATAAATTCGATGATAAAAACGAAGCTTATATAGCTTTGAAAAAGAAGTTGGGATAAAATATAATGATATGTATATGAAGAAACGCAATTTAAAATCGCGCTCGAAAAAGCTCAGTTTAAAATCTCGTTCGAAAAACAAAAAAAATAACTAGACGAATGAAGGGGGGAGTTCCGTGTAGGGGGTTAAACTGGGCAGACGCCACTTCAGGAGTGTTATATAATGTTGTAACGGAGTCTGATCACAACATAGAAACAGTTACGAAATGGCTTAATGAAAGGAAAGAATGTGGTAATTATAATAAAATTATTACAAAATTTACAGATTCCAAATTCACAAAGGCAGTAAGATATATTTATAGTGGTGAAAGTGAATATTACATAGCCCTTGTAAGCTTACTAATAACAGAATTAAGTCGTTGTGGATTAAACCAAGAACGTGTAAATTTTTATAATAAAAGAAAGGAATTTGAATCTGGTAACACTCAAACTGAACGTACAAAACCCGACTCAAAGCGCGGTTGGACAGAGATTGATAAAACTAGATTAGACACAATCAACGACGAGGAAGAAAAATTCAAAAACGAATTCCAATCAGGAAGCTTGGGTACGACATATGGTGATCGAGATTCAACGACCGGATTAAATCCATCGTTCTCGCAAATTCCCGAATAACATTATATATTTATAGATATATAATGGCATCTACACGAAACAAAAACACCCGAGGAAATTATTGCATGGAACAATGGTCTTTAGAAAAACAGGCGGCGTTTCCCGTATACACTAGCGCGCGAGTTCCGGTCGAATCCATGATCGCCGGAGACGGTTTAGTTCACGGTCGAATGGGCGGCTCTGAATTAGCGTATAATGCAGTGGATATTGAGACGCAATTATTTGGTATCGGCTCGACGAATTTGGTGACACCGAAAGCTCCGGTAAATCCTCATTTGAAGAATTTGCCGAGTTTGTCGGTGATGGATCGCTTACCTGTGATATTGCCGGAACCTTTAGTGGTCCAAGAAAACCAACGCCAATATCCTATGCGCTAGAGAGGAGATGGTGGTGACCTTTTTCTAATAATGGGGATTAGTCGCTTCCCGTTTTGATATAGTTGAACGATCATTCCAAAGTTTTTGATAAACGTTTTTACCAAATTGTCATAATCGGACGACCGCATTTCATTAACAATTGTATTTATGTTTTCTTGTGTTAATCCCAGTTGCTGTCCCAAATTATCTACCAATCCCATAAGATAAAATGCATTTCCTTGTGGTCCAGATAGTTCAATGTTCATTGTCGTAGTTTTTTATATACCATTCTTTTGATAGATTCAATTTTATCCGATTAACGTAAGTTCCCTCCAAAAATTGATTTGACAAAATGGGTTTATCAAATCAGCACACAGCAAAGAAAATGGCTTCTATTATTAACGCTCTTGACAATTTTACTCCCATGCGCACGGGAGAGAACGGGCACGTAGAGTTGGATTGGTCCAACGGCATCGAGGAGCGAATCGTCCAGTTCGATTTCCAGTGCGTACGCACGGATTCTCCTGGCATTGCATCTTTGGCGTCTATTCTTGACGGGCTTTTGTCAAAGCTTTCGGTTAGACGATCCGATCCAGAGGGAGAGGCGAAGCGCGCCGACCTTTTGATCATGCTCTATAAGATCATCGGCGCCACGCGCGATATCAATGGAGGTAAGGGCGAGTATACCCTTGCCTATATGATGATTTGGACGTGGTATAAGCACTTTCCTGACCTAGCCAAGCGTGCTTTGGATCTCTTTGTTCTCGATCCAAAGGATTTGGACCTAGTCGAGGATTCCCGGGAGCCATATGGTTCCTGGAAGGATATCAAGTACTTCTGTAAGTACGTCCTAGATGAGACGGGTGATCGCAATCACGAGTTGATCCAGTATTGTATCCATGCGATCAATAAGACGCTTCGTGCCGACGATCTGGCGTATGGATCCACGGACAATACCACGAAGCTAACACTCGCGGCAAAGTGGGTTCCTCGCGAGGAGTCGGGAAAGTTCGGATTCTTGTACGAGGCTCTGGCGACCCATTATTTTCCAGAGTATATGGCTAGTGCCAAGAACGAGGAGTCAAAGGCAAAGGCGATTAAGAAGTGCAAGGCGCAGTATCGTATGCTCTGTTCCAAGCTAAACCGTCATTTGGATACGGTTCAGATCAAGCAAACGGGCGGAGCTTGGGCGTCGATTGATCATGCCAAGACCACGTCCATTACGATGGCGAAGCAACGCCGGGCGTTTCTGAATTTGAAAAAGGGGCGCGGTGATAAGCAGCGTTCATATAGCGAGGATCGCATTACCTGCGCCGAGAATCTCCGAGCCTATATGGAGGACTTGAAGAAGGACTGCAAGGAACTAAAGGGAA
>Ga0214923_10001527_pt1 | contig 32709 bp, 25 predicted proteins | sample LL1510_MetaG_FD_177993 | JGI IMG/M metagenome (GOLD analysis project Ga0214923, IMG submission 177993) | Freshwater microbial communities from Lake Lanier, Atlanta, Georgia, United States - LL-1510 | ecosystem: Environmental > Aquatic > Freshwater > Lake | place: USA: Georgia | collected...
GTGTCGCACCTGACCAATTATCACATAATTCGAGCGATATTGAATCTTTCTTATGGGGAATTGGTTCTACCAATTTGGTAAACCCTTTACCTCCTACGAATCCTGAGATTAAACAATTGAAATCATTAGCGGTCATGGATAAAATTCCAGTCATTGTTCCTGGGGATTTACAAGTTCAACCTAATCAACGCTATTATCGCGGTATGTAATTATCGGTTCTTGGCTGTTGTATTACGTATCGTCTTTTTTTTGAATGATAGATTTAATTTCGGTTTTTTGTTTGGTTTTATTTCATTGGATAAAACGAAATATTCTGATTGTGGAGGTTCTTCTTCTGGTTCGGGCGGGTCTTCCTCTATTTTAGATTGGGTTTCTATTGTTTGATCTGGCTCTTCCTGTATTTCGGGTGGGTCTTCTATTTTTTTAAATTTAATCACCCCATCAGAATCGGTATTCATATTTATTTTATTACTGGTGAATAATGAACTTAAATTTTGTAAAACACCATTATAATCGGTTTGTTTATCTGGTAATTCATAACACGGCGTAAATTCTATATGAATATAATCTTTTAATGGTTCAAATTGGTTATTCTCTTTTATTTCAATCGGTATTTTAATATTTGCATACGCATATTTTTTCATTGGTTAAATATTATTCGAATATAATATTTAACTTATTTATTTGTTATCTTCATTTACATCTTTATTTTCATTCGCTATAACTTTATTTTCTTTTGGGTCAAAACATAAAGCCGTATCTTCTACTTGACCAAGTTTTATTGCGTTTGGGTCTGAACAATTTACTTCCTGTTGTTGTGTATCGGTCGCCGATTCTTGTTTCGTGATTTCTTCGACGGGTTTATTTCCAGCATTTGGGTCTAAAATAGTTGCTGTTTTTTGTTTAAAGCTATCAATCATATCCTGTGAAATTTTTATTCCTTTTTCGGCACAATATTTAATAAAAGCCAATGTATAACCTATGGTTAATCTAAATATATCATTTGTAGCAGATAGAGGTATTTTTGCGTTGGGCATTGTTGCTGATGGTAGAGATAAACTACTTAATCTTGCTTTCATAGCATTTATATCTATTCCTTTGAAATAATTTTTAAATACAGTTCCTGTGTTTGTTAATCCAGTAAGAATGTTATTTATCATAGTTGGTTTTTTATCAATTAACGAATTTCCGATAGCAGCCGCTAAAAAAGTGCCTATGTCTGAATTTTTTTTAATCATTGAATTATAATAGGTAGATACGGGTGCTGATGAAATAGTTGGTGTTGTGTTTGATTGTTGAACACTTGGTTGAACATCTGGTTGAACCGCATTCATATCACTTGGTTGAATATCTTTACCGATTGGGGGTTCAGCAACTGTTTTTGAGATTTCTTCTAATACTTTGGTTGATATATCAACTAACTGTTTAACATTATTTGTAGAAATATTCGCAGTTTTAAATGATTCAAGAAGTTTGATATTCTCTTTTGCTTCATTAACTAGATTAACATCCTTTATTCTCTGCTCTAATATTTTATTATAAACAGACTCCATAAATTCTTTTGCGGTTTTTAAAACATCATCTGTTTGTTGAGATGATATAGTTTGTTGATTGTTTTCAATAACGTTGTCTATATCGTCTTCTTCATCATGATTCAATAATGTATTCGCTAATTCAGTGAATATTCCTGCCTCATTTCCTTTCTTATTTAAAATCTCTAATAAAACACTCAATGAGGTTTCTACTAAAGTGTTTACATTATCTGTTTTATTTTTTCTTTCTTTTAACAATTCTAATATCTTTTTTATTTTTTCATTTACTACAGTTTGTATAACAACCATCTTATATATGATAAATATATTTATTTTACTATCTATTTATCATATTTTGTTTCTGCGAGTTCTCTTTCTCTTCTGTATTTTTCGTTGAAATCGTTTCGTATATTTCTTTTTATGACTTCCTCCACGTTGACTAATATTATACAGTTCACTTTTAATTATTTTATCTACACTACTCGTATTATCATCATCGTTTATATTACACATATTTTTAACTAAATTAAATTTACTGATTTGGTCTAAAAATTCAATCGTTCCAATAGCAGACGCTGCGTTATTATTATTAATCGCATCTATTAAACTAATTATAAGTTCTTTGTTAAGCGCTTTGAAATTTACAACATACTTTTTACTATTTACATCTGTTATCTTATTATTTATTATACCGTATAAATTAGTTTCTAATGTATTAATCGAATTATTAAAATCATTTAATTTTGAGCCAATACTTATTTTACCAAGAAAAGAACCAACATCTAATAATCGGATATCTTCGTGAAGGGTTCCTTCTACATATTTATTTATTAGATTACCATTACCATCCATTTGTTCTATTTTTAATGTATTATAATCACGAATTACCCCTGAATTCCATTTATCGTTTTTAAAGTATTCAACATAATTTTCTTTTTTTACAATTTGCTTGTATATTTTTTTCCATTCTAATATAAATTCCTTCACACTTTGATATTTATTTGTATCTGTAAACTTCTCAAAATAATATTTTGATTTAAAATTATTTATATCTAAATAAGGAATTGGTGGCGGATTATTCGCCGCACGTGATATATTAAAAACACAAAAAATACTAATAATGATATCCTTATACATTTGTTCTGTGGAATCATATTTATATTTTAATTCATTATATATTTCATCAAATATCACTGAACCTGTAGTATCTTCAGACATTTCATTCTCATAATTATCAAACTCGAAACAATTTTTATTATTCGCACAATATTTTTTGAAACACGCATCTATAAAATTAGGTGTAATATTTATGATATCTTTATTTTTTTCATATAATATTTTTTTGATTACTTCTCTTACTTCTTTTAATGATTGATTGATAAAATAACCTTCTTCTCTTCTATTCGTGCATATCATATCAGAAACTTCATTTCTACACGCGGTTTCTTCTTTTAAACTTGTTATTAATGCTAATAAATTTGAATATTCGCCGTGTTCTGTAAATATATTTTGTATAAAATTATCAATGTTTTTTTTTAAATAACTATTATATTGTCCAATTTCAGTTTTAAACTGGTTTACAATATCAAAATCATGTTTAAATGAATTTATAACTGATTGTAATAATGTATTATATATGATACAAGTACCATTCCTATCTTTTTCTGTATGATATTGAGATTTGATAAACTGTGGTTTTATACCAATAACATTGTTTATATCATAATCTATATTATGTTCATTAAATATTAGTTGAATACTAGTCATTAAATCATCATATAATTTTGTTTCTAGTTGCTGATTTTTACTAATTGCTTGAGGTAATTTGATTGTTTTATCCTGTTTTATATATTTTTCATTTTGTAATGTATACATACCGTGGAATGTAAGTTGTCCGTATGCGTGTGAGCACGAAGGCAATATTTTTCTTATATACTGTTCGTAACCTTTAAAATTATTGATATCATTTTTAATTATATTTTTATACATATTTAAATGTCGTTTAAATTCTTGTTCTTCTCCAGTATGTCCTAACCTTAAATATTTCAATACAATATCAAACGCCATTTTTAAATTTTTGTTATTTTCCTGTGTATAATATGTTTTTAATGGTTCAGATAAATTCCACGTATCACGATATACTGGGTTCATAATATCATACATTGGGTCCGTTGAACCAATTTTATCTTCACATTCGGTTGATAACTCTCCTCCATTTTGCTCATTACCTACTGGGTCTGGGTTTCCTTCATATGTTTCTGTGCTGTAATATGGTATACCTTTTCCATCGTCTCTATTTATATTCAAAAACGCTTTTTTTGTTTCTTCATTTTTACATTCAAATGTATTTTCTACGCCCGCTAAATCACCTACTATTATATGTCCTATTTTTTCACTGTTATTCTCTTCTCCTATTAATTTTACAAACACTAATGTATGACTACGAGAACTATTCGGATTATTTGTCGTCGCTTTTACAAATCTATCTTTATCTATCATATGTATCATTACTTCTCCTAATGGTGTTCCATCTTTAAATGTTATATCTTCAATACTATCCTCATTTTTCATGCGATAATGGTGATGATTCACATGGGTGTATTTATCCGTTAACACGAATTGATTATTCTTAAATTCAAATTTTATTGTTTCTTCTTCAGAAGGAATATTTACTATCATAGGTTCATCTACAGTATTTACATTAGTTGTATGATAAAATTCTTTACATTTCAATTCAATCTTACTATAACCATCAGTTTCACCCAATTGATTACATATATGAATCAATATACCATCTCTCTGATTTCCATTTCCTTTATTAAAATAAATTAATGATGATGTTTTGCCTGAACCACTCGCACCATATCCAATCATAAATACTGGTTTATTTTCTTTTATTTTATTTTTAATAATATCCATTTCTTCCGCAATTTTTTTATTGGATAATTCAGGCGTAAATATATTTGAAAATTCTCCGAATAAATATTTATATTTGTAATTCTGTATTGTTAATATATTAGTATTCTTAACAATATTGTAATTATTAAAATTCAGATATTTTAAATTACTAAAATCTTTTTCAATATTGTCTTTATTTGTATCTTCATTTCCATCTACTATCCATAGTATTTTATTTGTATCTACCTTTGTTGTGTTATCATCATCTTCATATTCTATAACATATTTGTTGTTTTCATCTTTATTTAACATTCCTATATACCATATACCACTGTTATGAAGATATATAATTTGTCTATTAACAGTTCCCCTCTTTGATAATTTTATGTATACTTTACTATTATCAGGTTGAATATAATAAATATCATTTTTTTTAATTATTATTCCTGATTTCCAATGATGTTCCTCTTTTCCTATACGGCTATTATAAGTAGAACCTTCATAGTCATAATTCACTTTTTGTTTATCAAAATTTTGTGTGTTTGTATTTGTTATTTCTTCTAATCCTTCATTCATTTTACTTATATATTTCATTTCATCGCTTAATTGGTTGATATCTTTATCATAATAAGGGAAATTATCATCCATATATTCAATCATCAACTTATTTGATATGTTTTTATTATTTTTTAGAACTCCACCTAATTTTATGTGAAATCTATCATTATATATCTTTTCATTATCGTTATCATTACGCAACTTTAAAAATGTTATAATATTATCATCATTCGCTTCTTTTAAATATTCTTCTATTGTATTTCGAAAATCTTGATTAGAATCCAATAGTAAATATTTCAAATATGTATTTATCATTTTTTCCAGACTTTCATAACTTTTCACTATGTTCTCGTATAAAATGATATATAAATTATTAATATATGTAGTAGATGAAACTCCTCCTTTTTGAATATTTTCAATATGTTGGATATATTCTAATATATAAATGATTAATTGATTATCTTCATTTGTAATTTCGTTATCTTCATTCATATCATCATTTTCATTATTGGGATTACACGTATTTTTTAATTGTTTATAATTGGTATTAGATAATTTATATTTGTCTTTTAACAACAAATCTTGATAATCAACCGTTCCTCTTTCATATTCAAATAATATATGAAACATACCTTGTTTCGTTTTTGTTATATCATCATTCTCGTTTTTGTTATATTGAAATGAAGTCAAATTTATAAACATAAAATCGATTATTTTGTTAGACATTTCCAATCTATCATTTTGTGATAATTCTTGTGTAGTTCCTTTTTGCTGTATTTCGGTTGTAAATATTCGCTCTGTTAAAAATAAATATTTAAATTTATCGCATTTTAATGACGATAATTTAAAAATAACAGGAATATAAATTATTTGTCTAATTATATCAACGTATAAACGAAGGAATTTTTTCATTTTATCTACGGTTGTTTCTTGTGGTTGTTTAATTTGTGGTTGTTTAATTTCTTGTTTCTTTGATACTGTGTTGGCTGGAATATTCTTTCCCTCATCTTGTTTAAATTGTTGAAGTGTTTGGTAAAAGTCCTCATCCTTCAAATTAGAGTTCGAAATGATATTTGATTTTGATGGTGTATTTGTTTTTGGTCTTGTAATTGATGAATTTATGTATTTATTACTACCATCTCCACCTGTTATATTATTATTCTTTTTAATCATTATTTTACTTGTATACTGATTTAATTTTTGTAATAATAATTTAAATTTATCATATTCTTTAGTTAATCCATCAACATCTAATACGTCATCTAATTTTTTAATCAGTTTACCATTCGTTAATGTATCATTTATTACAATATTATTTTCATTTGGTTCAGTAGATTGCTTGATTTTAAGTTCGTCTTCTAATGCTCGCGCTTCTTCTTCTCTTTGTTGTTTTTCTAATTTTTCTTTTTCAATTCTTTCTCGTTCCTCTTTGTCTATTTTTTCTTGCGTAATCTTAGCTGCTTCTTCTTGTTTTTTCAATTGTTCACTATTAATCCTATTTTCTTCTGCTTCTTTTTCCAATTTTTCTGCTTTAGCTTTTATTTCTTGTGCTTCTTTTTCCAGTCGCGCATTCTCAATCATTGCTGCTTCTTCTTCTGCTCTTAGTCTTGATTCTATTGCTTGTCTACCTTTTTCAGCTAAGCCTTTTAATACTTTTTCTCTCAACTCCTTGATTCTTTGTATCTCTGCTTCATTTTTTTTTCTTTCCTCTTCTTTTCTGTCTTTTTCTTCTTGTAATAATCTCTCCTGATTTAATCTCTCCTCTTCTTTTTTCTTTAACTCATTCTTATCTTGTATTAATTTTTTCAATTTCTGTTGAAAGAGCTTCTTTCTGAACAAATTTTGAATTTTTATTGCACTGTCCTCCTGAAAAATATCAATATACATATCTATTTTATTAAATGGGCTGAATACTTCATTTTCATATTTTACATTATTACCGTAATAATTTTGTCCTGTAGTATTATCGTGTAAAACATATTTTCCTGTAAATTGAATACGTTCATTTGTTTCATCGCCCAACTTGTAATCCGCTTTTGATATATCACATTCTTCGTTATCGCAAGTATCGGCAAATTTTATGTATTTAGTTATTCCTGTAATTTGCTGGTTTTTCAATTGTAGTCCTCCTTCATACAAAAATATTTTGTCTATGATGGGATACCTATCATCATTAAATTTTATACCAAACAAATAATTAGACATTTATTATACAGATTATAAACTAAATTGAGATATTTATATCGAGATATACGACGATATATCTTGATATTGTCCTAAATTTTTATTACCTTCTTCTATTTCTCCTAGACATAAATCGTACTCTTTTTGATTTCTTTCCTGCTCTCATTCTTTTTGTTTTATTCTTTCTTTGACCTCCTAGAGTAATTTCTGTACCTGGTCCATTCTTTACGGCTTCTAATGCCAAACTACCAGTGTTATTTAATTGAGAACTCTGCGCGGATTGATTTTCTTGCTCACCCACATCTTTCCAAGTAATATTTTCATATTTACCATCTTTGTCAATCGTTAATAAATCCTTGTCTTTATATGCCGCAATATCTAATGCGTTTCCATTATCTGTTATACTCTCCAATTTGATATTATTACCATCTTTTTTAAAATTCATTTGTATACTCATTCTTATAAACTATATAATATCCATAGATAAGATTTTACACAATATTATATTTTATATCAATACCATCCATCGGCACACGAACCAATACGGGTTCTCTATCCATTCGCGAAATCCAAAACAAATAATCATTTTTCTCTATCGTAAATCCTATACAAAATTCTATACCTAAATGTTGAAAATAAAATAATTCCGAATATTTCACTGGTTCAAATGTATCCTTTGATAAAACAACCAACATATGATAATATCTTCTGGGTGCGGTCTCTTCGCTAAAATGAACCACCCCCACTAAACCTTCCTCTTTTTCTACAAATGTAGTAGAACCACGTATTTTATGAAACCACGGCGATTTGATTTCGTATTTCTTCACTATTTCCAAGACATTGGTCTCGCCATTTATTTTCCCTATTTCCATCGGAAACCATTTGTATATAAAATATTCCTCTCCATTTTTCACTAAAGGTATCCAATTCTTTTCACATACCGTATCATATGGTGGAAATACTACTTTCGCATTTTTATATTCATAATTCTGTATATCATATTCTCCAATGACCATACGATTATACCCTGTCGGTGAATAATTGATATTCGTCGCTATGAATTTTAATACATTCCCTACTACATACAAACGTATATCTTCCAAACCACAGAAACGAGTTTCATTGATAGAAGGTAAGCCAATTGTTCCCTCATTCATCATATTATAATTGTTTGGTTTCATCGTATCTTCATCCAATGACGACATTATATTTATAGTTTTAATTACGCCGTGTTCATCCTGTATAGAATAACATCCATCATCCATACACCAATAATTTACATAACGAGTATTTAAAATGTGTTGTCCATTGTAATATACGTAGGATGCCGAACCTGGTTCATATTTCACTATTTCTGGATACATATAATGAATTTTATCTAATCTGCCTTTCGCCGACAAGTTCATACAATAAATATTGGCTGGAATATCTAATATACGGTCATTATGGTCGGCGGAATACCACGTAGGTCGCCATCCAGTTTTGTATTCCAACCACGCCCAAAAATTCACTTCCCATACTAATTTTTTATGGGTTTTGATAAATTCGGCAAAATGGGTTTTATATAATTCAAACAATTGTGAAATAGAAGCAATATCACCTAATATAAATCCACCACAAAACCGCCAATGTATATGGTTGATAATATGTATTTCATTCTCTTCTTGTAATTTATCCCAACAACCAGGAATCACCAAACAACTGGGCTGAAGATGTCGTTGCGCCAATATTTTCAAATGTTCCAAGGTTCTCTCTTTGTCTTTAAAAATATAGGAAATACTGAAATCTATCCAGGCAAAATGGGTAGATTTCCACGGGTTCTTCTCAATCGCTCTTTGTAAATATTCTGCCTTGGAATTCATCAACCACATATATTCTGCCGTGTCTTTTTCTTCATTACGATGGTAGGGAAGAGTATATTCTAGAGTTTCACATGTTTTATATACCCAAGTTTCGTTTAAATCTAGAGTATCCCAATATACGTTTTTTTCCCAATCTGTATTCACTTCTTCACTCCCTCCATCAAATTCCTCGTCAAATCCACCTTCAGTATTCCATTCACCATTTTCACCCCCAACACCCTCCCCAGAAAAGGAGGGGGCGTCCGTGGGAACCTTGGTTTCCCAGATTCCTCGGAATATATATATCTGAATTCCCAATTCCGCTAATTCACGAAACCGTTCATATCGCCATTCTGTATTTCGATTATTCAAATGGTTCTCATATATATCAATAAATGATGTTACAAAAGTAATATTCGTTTTCATTTGTATAATAGATAGAGTATTATTTATATTTTTTCCGCCAAAAAGTAGATAAAAAAATAACGATATAAATTATAAAAATGACTTATTATATTGAAGCAAACCACGCATGTATTGTAATCGCATCTCATATTTCAAATTCTAAACGCATTGGTCATTTAATGGAATGTTTAACGTCGCTTATCAATCAATCAGTTATTATCCCCATTTATTTATCCATTTCATTTGAAACACCCGACTTACAAAGTAAATACGCAAATATATTTTCCGAACACTCTCACTTACACAGAGAAGAATTACATATTATCATTAAAGATACAAAAACACCTCAAATGAGACATATAGAACAATTAATGCCGCTTATTAACGGTAAACATACGTGGGTTATGTTTTGCGATGACGATGATACTTATCAAGAAAATCGGGTTATATCTTTTTTATCCACGATACAAAAATGTTATAATGAAACAGCAGCAGTTCCTGATAAATATTTCGTTGGTTTATATGAAAGTCATACGCGACAACCACACCAATCTAAACGTCAAGAATATTGGTGTTATTGTATTCATATCGCCCTTTTAGAAAAATTTTATCAAATGCTTGAACCTTATCCAGATGTAGTAGACAATAAATGTTGTGATATATTACTGGGCGAATATTTACGTCGTATGTCTCCTAACTATGTATTTGCGATGATTGGTGAAACATTATATAATTATCGGGTAGATAACAATGTGGATAGTATCACAGGTGTTATACGAACACAAAGTCATAATATACGAAAACCTAGACAGATTACACAAGAAAATATGGAAGAATGCGCCAAAGAACTAGATGCTTATTTAGATAAAGAATTACAATTATATATTCATGATACGTTTTTGAGAACAATTGTAGGAAATAATTTTGATGATATATTACGTCATGAATTTCTATCAGAATACGTCATTTTAGGAATGGTGAAAAAACAACATATACATGCGATGTATGATTATCATATGAGATTATTACAGATTGCGAATTCAATGTATCATATCAAAATCGGCGATACTGAACGTGAACAACGTGAATAATAGTGGGCTTACAAAAATTTATATAGAGCAACATGTATAGAGACTTTTTACTATTATATAGTATATAATGAAAGAAAAATATCTGATTGCGATTCCTATGATTGTATTTACTTTATTCAGCTCTTTCGGTATTGTATGGAAATATAATAAAATAACTATGAATATGGCTTCCACGTGTGCCTCCTGCCCTAATAATTTACCTCAATGTTCTCAATCTGACCATCCAGTTCTTGGAGGTCTTGATATCATACCTTATTTCTATAATGATTCTTATAAAGGAGAACGAGGCAGTGATAATATAGTTAGCACGTATAATGGTTTCAAATATTTATTTACGAATATAGAAAATAAAAATAGGTTCGATGCTAATCCTGAACAGTATCTACCTCAATATGGTGGATATTGTGCGTGGGGAGTAGCAGGGGAATATTGCCCTGAATATCCATGGTCGCTTGACTGTTTAGGTCCATCCGGAAATTGGAACCACGGAACAGTTCTTTCGCAAAAACTCTATTTTTTCTTATATGAAGAAGCGATGGAAAAATTTATGGCGGATGTGGATAATAATATTGAAGCGGGCGATGAACGTTGGATGACATGGTTTTCTACTAGTGATGCCCATATGAATACGGATTGCTATGTTTCAAATTGACGGATTATTTTCGCGAAAGAACGACTTCTTTCATTACATTTTTCATGATTTTACTAACGAATTTGTCTTCTTCTTCGTCGGTTCGACTTCCCAATGCGGATAATGAATATTTTATCAAATTTTCATTTTCTGGTGTATTTATATTTACGTAAGCTGGATTTTTTTCTTGCCATTTTGGTAATTGGTTTAAATTCATTTGTGCGACTGTTTTGATTACTTTCTTGAATTTATTCTTATCTACATCCTCTTTTGACCAGGTATCTTCGTCTTTTATATATACCGTTTCTCGTTTCACATCGGTGCAGTGCATCGGACGTTTTTCGATTTCTATATTTTTCATTCCGTTTATGATAATGCGCGAAATACCCTCTACATATCCTAGTTTACCAGTCGCTTCAAAATCTTCGGCCTGTAATTGTAATGAATTTACAAAATCCATGATGTTGATGGCGTCTTTACATGTTTCGTTCAAAAATACTTGTAAATTGAAATTATTATTATTCATTGTATTGTTGTTTACCACTGTTTGCGATTTCGCCATTTCTAATAATTTGGCTTGTAATTCTTTATTTTGTTCTATGAGAACATTTTGTATTTCTTTACTCTGTTTGATTACTTCTAAAATTAGGTCGCTGGATATTGTGTTTGTATTCTCATTTACTTTATTTATGTTAATCTTTTTACAAGTTTTTTTATGACGATATAAATTTTGTCGATATGAAAATACTTTATTACAATCACATTTATGCTGTCCTTCGTGGTCGGCACTTTCGGCACTATTTTGTAATCCTTTTTCAATAATTTTATGTTTTGCAGTAGCTAAATGTTTATTATAATGACTTTTATGACCCGTAATATAATAACATTTTTCACATATGTATTTTTGTTCAGTTAAATGGCACTTATTTGTAATCATTGTAATCCTTAAAATGATACCAGATAAAGTTCTTAAATTATTTTACTCAGAATTAATAAAAAAAATATGCAGAGATGTTTTTTAATAAAAAATCACGTTTTACTGCATTCCGCTACAAAACCAAAAAATACGAATTTTTTGAAAAAAGTTATCGCCTACTTTTCAAAAATGGACATTTATTTTTGTCCATTTTTCAAAAACCTCTACTACTTTATTTTTCGGTTTTTTATGGGGGTCTATTTTATGACTGATAATATAAAAATAGAAAGAGTAGGTGTTAATCCTTACTGATTATGCGGTTAAATATATCTAATAATTTATTTTGTATTTCTTTATTTTGTTCAATAAGGACTAGTAAATCACTTGTTATAGTTTCTTTATTCGTTGTAATTTCTGCGTCTTCTTGTGATATATTATTTTGGGTTATACAATTATATTTGTTTTTATGTTTCCATAAACTATTATAACTATTAAATGAACGATTACAAGTTTCACAAGTATTGCTTTGTGTCTGTGTTTGTTGTAAACCCTTATTAATATTAATTATGTGTTTTTTGGTTAAATTATGTTTATTAAAATCATATAATTTGCTCGTATTATAATTACAATTTTCACAAGAATAAGGTTTGCGACTTTCTTCGTTATTTTTTGATTTTATCGCCATCAATTTGTGTTTTCGTGTTAACATATGTTTATTGTAATCACATTGTTTGCGAGTATTATAATCACAATATTTACATTGATAATTATTACTTTTATTTATAACATTATTTTGTTCTGAAACATTATTTTGTTTTTTTATATGTTTTTTACTTTGATTATGTATGTCCATACATTTTGAATTTTGAAATTTTACTTTACATATTTCACAATAATATTCGTTTTTCTCACTTAATTGACCGCCATTTGCTATTTTTGGTTTCGGTTTCGGCATTGGTTCAATACTATTCAATGTTGCGCGTAATAACTCAAAGTATTCTTGCTCTTTTTTTCTTGCTTCATAATGGTCATTACAATTGAAAAACCCAACTATTTCCATAAACCAGTTATTCCATCCACCGTTATTACGAATTACCTCATATAATTTACAATCATAATTAGATGATTTATTATTTGTACAACTCTGTTTATGTGCGTGTTTTCGTTGCACAAAATTTGTTGTATGACCAACATATACATCTTTTACAGTAGGGTCTTTACAAGTAATTTTGTAAATGATAGTATTTGAATAATCTATTTCCGTTTTTGGCATACCAATAAAAATATATAATAATATATTTTTATATACTTTTGTAATAATCTTAAAAATGTTTTAAAATTATCTTAAAATCGTATTATAATCGGTATTTTCATTTTCTTCCACTCGATTCATCCATTTCATCTTCTAATCTATCTTCTTCATCCGCTATTCTATGAGCTTCATACATTTCTTCCATGGTAATATGCTGTTGATAACCAATAATTTCTGAGGTGCTAATCCACGCATCTTCTCTACAATCGGCATACATTTCATTACGACCACCAAATACTACATATTTCGCACAAATATAGGGAGTCAATTTTTGATAACGAACCAATGTTCTCAATGATAAACAAGAATGTTTGATGTTCCATTCAATTGTTTTTGTATCATACGTATATGGATGATTACGAATATCTTTATCCGTCAATTTTGGGATATCGTTTGTTTCCTTTGTTTCGGACATATATATTTTACAATATAATAAAATATATATTTCATCGCACTAATATTTGATAATCCACCAGACACCATAGTTATATGGCCGAGTTTCATTCGCATCAACACTTGTTGTACTATTTGCTACAGTAGTATCAACTGTAATACCAGTTGTGCTGTTATTCAAGTTATTCCAAGTTCTTGAACCAGCACTATCATATCCAGCAAAACTAGGGGTTGAGCCAGGATACGTGTTCCCTCCACTGTTATTAAAATCATCATTGATAGTATATTGTGTATGTTTATGCCCAGGGTCGGTGACAACCGAAGTCGCTGTATGTGCGTGTGTTTGTGTAGCATGACCCTGTGATGCGTTCAACGCAGGGCCTGAATATGAACCATTTGTTCCTGTTCCTCTCAAAAAAGCACCCTGATAATTAGGAACATTGAAACTAGTATCGTTTCCGCCAAATGTAATACCAATTACCGCAAATAACGCAGAGTATTGTGTTTTACCATATGAAACACCATCGCATAATAGCCAACCATCTGGAGAAGTCCCCACTGTAAAAGCCATGATACTACCTACAGGTGGAGCGATAGAAATATAATTAATCGTATATTTTTGCGATGTATTTACACATCCACTGATATCTAAATTACTCAGAGGTGGAGTAATCATATTTATTGCTACATTTCCACTATTTTTGTTATATATATCATTGGTTTTTTTGGATATCCATAGATTTTCTTCTTCTAATTCAGGAACAGTACCATTATGAGGTGATAAATGATAGTTTAGTTTATTTGTATAGTATAGATTTGTGTTCAAAGTCGCCTTTTTACGTCTGTTTGCGAACATTATATATATATTGTCCTATATTTTTTGTAAATTCTACAAATAATCTAATATTTTCGTTTATACCTTGTAGTTTTTGTTCCTGATTTATAACGTTTAGTCTTTGACCGTGATTTATACTTTCTAGTCATTTTTTTCTTATGTCCTCCTTTAGAATTAGGGGTTTTTATTAGAGATTCGATACTATGTTTTAAACGTTCATTTTTCAAAGTTGTGTATTTCGCATTTTTCAAAAAATTTGCGAAATGGTTTATATTTATTGAAGTATTATCATTTATATGATTGAAATTATTTATTTCGGTTATCATATCTTTAATTTCAAGATCAGAGAATGATGTATTAATAATCGGGACTATATCTTTTTTAAAATTTTCCGAGGTAATTTTATCTTTGTCAACAACAAATTTATCAGAAATTATCTTTACATATTGCTCTAAACTATATTTATCTCTTGGAGTATTCAATGCGCGAAACGGGTTATCGTAGTTAAAAATCGTATTATCGTAGTTAATATTCGGGTTATCGTAGTTAAAAATCGTATTATCGTAGTTAATATTCAGGTCATTTTCACGGTTCGGGTGCTTAGGACGGTGCATTCTATCATATGAACGTTGATTATATTCAGGTATCACGTAATTGTAAGATATGTATCCATTTACCTTGGGTTTTATATTTGTTTTTAACTCTATAAACGGTTTTTCTGATACAATGGCTTTATAAAATGGTTTCCAACAACTTGAATTACAAATACCTAGAGATCTCTTTTCAAACTTCTCAATTTCTTTATCACAATTCATTAAATCAATAAATTTTAATTCAGGATTACAAATTTCTATAAAATTTGATAGATTCTTTCTTATATATTCATCTACTTGTTTCTTTATTTTAATCTGTTCTTCATTCGTTTTTTTATAATATGTTAAAAGATAATTCAGATGTTCCTTGCCGATTAATTCGTTTGTTATTTCAAATTTATTTTTTTTTAAATCATGTTTTTGCTGAGCTGTTAAATTGTTATATATAAAAGTATAGTTATTTGAATAATTATCTAAAAAACACATGTTGGGTATAGTAGAAATGCTGTCTGGATATTTAAAAAAAAGATATGTTAATGTTTGAGTACCATATCCAATATCTCTAATTTGTCCTGTAGCGTATAATTTATTCTTTTCATTGTCATATGTTATAATATACATATCATTCATAGCTAACCAATAATCTTTATAACTTCCTATAGAATCAAACTCTTTAATCACTGGTTGTTTTCTAATAATATCATCTAATATATATTCGAATGTATTATCATATGAATCAATGTATATATTCTGAGGAAAAAATACGACTATATTGTTTATGTCTCCTTTTATTTCTTTTTTTCTTTGTACAAAATTATGAATATGTTGTTTTGCCTTAATAGATATTCCTGCAATCACTAAATATAAAGATATTTGAGTGTTTGTTTTTAATTTATTCATATATGTGACAATTTGCGATCCAGAATACGAGTAATCATCGCACATAACAAAAATGGTTTCTTTGTGTTGCTTATCATATATCATTTTTTTTAATACATCATCTATATCTATTTGATGTTGATAACCAGATGAACATTCACTAATAAAATGATATATGTTTTTTAATTCTGTTTTTGTAATTTTTCTATATAAATAAATAAAATACAATGAAAAATAAAAATTACTTTTATCCATACTTAAATCTCCATTATGGAAAGGAAGAAAAAATACGATATTACTATTTTCACTTATACTATGTAAGTCATTTACAGAATCTGTGTAAACTTGTATAAAGGTTTCAAGATCAATATATTTTGATTTTTCATAAATAGATATTAATAATTTGAAAAAATTTTGCGAACATGTTTGTTTTTCACTATATTTTTTTAATTCATCTATCATTAATCGGTGGTCTTTCGTATATTTATGTAAATCAAAATATTGTATATTTTCATCTATAAATCTATAACATATATCAGATATATTAACTTTATCTAATTCACGAAAAACATCCATTTGTTCTTGTGTGAAATATGTATTTAAAAAAATGTCTGTTTCATTCATGGCGTTTTTCATTTGGTCTACCATATTTTCTTTTGTGAAATGTTGTGTCAAATTAGTGAATGGGGTGAAACTTAACATATATATATAATATATATAATAAAACGCACCACCTAAATTCATAAAATTGAATTCACGAGCACTATAACCAATATATATAAACTAGCACAAAATGGAAAAGAAACACCGAATACTCGTATTTGATACCGAAACTACAGGTAAAATACCATCCGTTAAATCAGGCGAAACCGTCTATATACATGAATACCCTTATATTACACAATTAAGTTTTATAGTATACAATACCTTCATGAAGCAGGTTGAAAAAAAACATGATTATTATATTAAAATACCATCGAATATAATCATATCAGCGTTTATAAATGAATTAACAGGCATAACAAATGAAATATGTGAAACAAAAGGTATTGATATAGTAGAAGCCATCAATATCTTTTACGATGAATATATGAAATGTGGTTGTATCATTGGACATAACATCCATTTTGATATCCAAATGATAAATATAGAATTACAACGAAATAAAGAAATCATATTACAAAAATATCCCTATTGTATTAATATATTCAATTCTATATTTGAGAAATTGAATGGTATCGCCCATTATTGCACATTACGACACGGTATAAATATTTGTAAAATCCAAGTGATGAGCAAAGAAAATAAACCATATAATAAATGGCCCAAATTATGTGAACTGTATAAACATTTATTCAATGAAGACCCACAAGGGTTTCATAATTCATTGTTCGATGTATCCGCATGTTTACGATGTTATTTAAAAATGCGATTAAATATAGTTATCACTGACGAAGAGTTCAGTCGGATTCATCAATAAAAATCCAATAAAAAGAAAATTACGACGAACACATTTCACAAATTTCATCTTCTTCATAAAATTGTGAAGTTGTATTATCCTTTTTTTCTGGTTCAATAGTGAATTGTTGGGCATGATGACGACCTCTACGACGTAAATAATAAATTCCTGTTTTTAGTCCTTTCGACCAAGAATAAAAATGCATGGAAGTCAACATAGAATAATTAGGGTCTTCTAACCATAAATTCAAACTTTGACTTTGACATATATAAGCACCTCGGTCAGCAGCCATGTCAATTAAATGGCGCATCGGTATTTCCCATACCGTTTTATATTTATCACGAATATGTTGTGGAATGATTTCAATATGTTGAATACTACCGTGGTTCGCTATAATATTATTTTTAATTTTTTCATTCCATAAATCCAACTCGATTAAATCATTCATTAAATATTTATTGGCTAATATAAATTCACCTGCTAATGTGCGACGATTATAAATATTACTCGTAATAGGTTCAATACACTCGTTAAAACCTAATATTTGTGAAGTAGACGCAGTAGGCATAGGAGCAACTAATAGCGAATTGCGCAAACCAAACATTTTAATTTTCTCCTTCAAATCATCCCAATCATAACGTTGCTCTTGTTCATTTGGGTTTACGCCCCACAAATCAAACTGTAATATTCCTTGACTTGCAGGTGAACCATCAAATGTTTCATATGGACCTTCTTTTCGAGCTAATTCACATGATTTTTCCAATGCTCCGTGATAAATCGTTTCGAATATTTGGCGATTGATTAGTTTGGCTTCTTCACTATGGAAAGGAATATTCATCATCATAAATACATCGGCTAACCCTTGAACTCCAATACCAATAGGGCGATGGCGGAAATTACTACGTTCCGTTTTAGGAGTAGGATAAAAATTAATATCAATAATGCGATTTAGATTTTCCGTAACGACACGAGTAATAGTGTGTAATTTTTCATAATCGAATATAATCGTTTCGCTAGATTTATCTACAAATGAAGGTAAAGCAATACTCGCCAAATTACATACAGCAGTTTCTTTATCATCGGAATATTCGATGATTTCGGTACATAAATTTGACGATTTTATAATTCCTACGTTTTTTTGATTGGATTTTCTATTACAAGCATCTTTATACAATAAATAAGGTGTGCCTGTTTCCATTTGAGCATCTAATACTTGAAACCATAATTCACGGGCTTTCACTGTTCTACGTCCTTTTCCTTGACTTTCATATTTGGTGTATAAAGCATTGAATTCTTCGCCATACACATCAGATAATCCAGGACATTCATCAGGACACATCAATGTCCATGTTCCATCAGTCTTGATACGTTCCATAAACAAATCAGGAATCCATAATGCGTAGAAGAGGTCGCGCGCTTTTAATTCTTCATCTCCGTGATTTTTGCGCATTTGTAAAAACATTTCAATATCAGCGTGCCATGGTTCTAAGTAAATTGCGAAACTACCATTGCGTTTACCGCCACCATTATGAACTAAACCGTTATGAATTAAATAATTATGTTCTTTTTCCATTTGTAAATCATATAATACACCATCATACTTCGTATTTTTGATAGTTTGAATACGCGATAATAATAAATTATTATAACGGAAAAATTTGAAAAATTGGTTATTATTATATTCCATATCCATCAAAGAGCAAATCTCTTCTGTCTTGGGAATTCTTAAACTATAAGCTATTTTTTTATTTTCAATGATTCCTCTACTGGTTTCGTGGGATTCGCCTACTCTATCCCGAACATAACCACTCGTTAAAACACCCATTTTCATACATATAAAACGCACACATTCAATTAAATTCAAAGAAGTATTATCAAAGACTAATTCTTTACCATTACACCCATCGGTTACTAATAAACCTTTTAAAATATATTGTGATTTATGTATGGGTAGTTGTAACCATTTATGATTGATTCTTTTTGTTTTGGCGTCATCATAGAAATCATTATAACGAAATGGTAAATGAATGCTTCTATTCCAACGTATGATTGTCGTATTATCATTGACTGTTATGTGATATTGTACACACTTATTATCGAAATAATTCGTTATAAAATCTTTCACATATGCTTTATTTATCGTATGTAAAGTTATTTTACCAGTACTTATTTCATTATTGTCCATAGAACCATCTCCTAAAATAATACCATACATATAACAATCATCTTCTGAAATAAATTTGATATCGGTTTCATCTGTTGGAATAGGAAATACCACCATATCAGTTTCATCTAATTCTTTGGCGTCGACCCATTCAAATTGCGAAATATTTTTATCTAATCTATTTTTAATGACCTTATAATTTAAACCCTTTTGTTGATTTCTCAACACATATATAGGATGTTCAGGCGTTACTTTTAATGGAAATATGGAATGCATAGTTTCTATTTCTAATAATTCACCTGTATAAGAATGTTCCAATACATTCTGTATCGTTTCTGTTTCTCCATTTAAATTGAAAATTTTCGTTTCACCAATACTACAATTTTGTATTTGAGTTGGTCCATGAGATGTATATATAATCGTTTCAGGATGTAGACATTGGTCAACATATTTTGCAGTGTTATTAAATACTTTTAACATAGGCACAATACCATTTGATAAACCGTTTGTTCCACGAATATGACTACCTGACGCACGCACATTGTGAATATGTAAACCGATACCACCAGCCCATTTTGAAATCATCGCACAATCCTTTAATGTATTATATATTCCTTCTATACTATCATTTTCCATCGAGATTAAATAACAGGACGATAATTGAGGATGTGGTGTCCCCGCATTAAACAATGTAGGAGTTGCGTGGGTGAAATATTTCTGCGACATCAATTCATATGTTTCTTTCACTTTTTCAATATTATCGCCGTGTATACCAATCGCAACACGCAACCACATATGTTGAGGACGTTCTATTATTACTTTATTTATTTTCATCAAATACGCACGTTCCAATGTTTTAAAGCCAAAATAATCAATTAAATAATCACGGTCATGGTCGCAAATATTATCATAATTTGGGTTATTATTTACAATTAAATACAATTCACGAGAAACTAATGGACACGATTTATTATGTTTATCATGATATTCATATAAACTACTAACTACTTCAGAAAACAATGGATTTGTATTTTTATGATGATTTGAAACGATGATTCTTCCAGCCAAAGTATTATAATCAGGATGGATAGACGCCATTGACGCACATTGTTCGGCAGTTAATTCATCTATTTTCGTAGTGGAAATACCATCAAATAATTGGTCAATGACTTTCATCACTAATGTTGTATAATTTATTTTAATACCGACTTCCATACCACAATTTTTTATACGTTTCAAAATTTTATCAAAAGAAACGACTTCTCGTTCACCGTTGCGTTTAACTACATACATCTCTTCTTCTTGTGAAAGGAACGACGATTTACTCGGCGAAGACATTCCTAGGTATTGATAATATAATTAATAAAAACCATTTATATTATTTATTATAATAATTATTATTCAAAACGATTCCCTTTTATAAATACTAATTCATATAAGGTCCATGAACGATTTAAATGATCAGGAAACATGAAGTCCCCATCATTATTAATGGTTTGAAATACATGTTTATATTGTTCTACCGATTTTGTGCGAAATGTAAAATCCACATCTTTATAATATTGATGTAAACACCCGATATTCCAACCATTATCAACAATAAGACGCGACATTCTAACTTCTTTATGTAAAATAGCGTCTTCGAATTTACTAACATAATGTTCTAATGAAAAAATGCCTTTGGATATTAAAAAATCAAGAGTTTCTTTATTCATACTGAATATATAGGATTGAACATGCGGATATACGGTGGGAAGATTCACGGTATTTATCGTGCTACCAAATAATTTTACGGTATCGGATAACCCTTGTAAATAGACATCCGTCCATTTTCCTTTATAATAGGATGGTAAATATGGTCCAATAATAGAAGAATTTGCGAAAATAAATTGATCATAATTTTTATAATAATCATCTGTTAAAATTCCTTCTGACCAACCTCCAAAATCATATCCTACATTATCGCGTCGCACTACTTTCACATAATCATATACGGGAAAATGAACAGTTTTACTATTACATATAATTAAAAAATCGATGTCTGGATCTTTAAATATACAATTATGAAAAAACATCTGGACGCGTGAATTATATTCATGAAATACATATGCGACCAATGTTTTCATATTATACCATACATATAAACAAATCTTTATATATGTCTAAGATAATTTAACTATAGCCATTTGTGATGATTGCGGTAAATTTTTTATAATATGAGATGAAGTATTTATGAAAGTGTTTTCGAGTTGTTTTTCTACAATTACTTCTGTTTTTATCTTCTTTTTCGCCGCTCTGTGTTCATACCCATCGACACGTTCTTTTAAAACAATATCCCATAATTCTTTTATTTTTGGAATAGCTGTCTTAAACCATTGTTTATTACGTTTAATTAATGTACAACAACATTGGTCGACATACCAATAAATTTTATTAAAAAGTATTAAATCACTATTCTGTTCTTTTAATTGCTGAATCCATGTATCTATTTCCGTTTTATTATTAGATTGTGAAACGGATAACGGCATATATTTATAAATAGGAGTATTTAATTCATTCAATGATACATTTTCTTGTAATGAATTATTCACGGTGCGATGAATAAAATGTAAAATAACGCCTTTGTATTCGTGTGTAGTATTTGTATAAAACGCTTCTTCGTTTTCATACTCTTTGATTCGTGTTTCGAATAAATCACATTCATCCAAATTACAAGTCTCCATTTGTATTTGCGTTTGTATCCAATATTCTTCTTTGGGAATTCCTGTAATTTCACGATTAAATATATTTTTGATTTCTACCATACGTCCATATAATACAACATTTGAGGGATCAATATTTATACCATCTGGAGAAGCGCCAACGAATGGATAGGTGGAATGCGGAATACATCCAAAATCTTCTATTTTTGTATGAAATTTATATTCATAAATCATTAAAGAAACTGGTTCATATTTTACTCCCCAATGTAATGTAGATTGCGTATTTACATAATCATGCGAAGACGTAGAGAATGGTTTACACTTATCATAGATTAACGCATTTTTTTGTGATTCACTTCCAAACGCTTTCCAACAATTACTCGCAGTAATTAAATTATAACGCGTTTTATACCATTCTATTGTTTTTTGTTTTGCCTGCGGAATCGACTTTAAATATTTTAATTGTTGAGTTATAAAAATGTTTTTTGCCTCAGGGGTAATATTCGCAATATCTTGGTTGTTTTGTGTTCGTAAATCGCAAATATCAAAATATATGTTCGATAACTCCCTTACTATTTCTTCGATTTCATCATAATCATCTTCATCACATATTTCACTATCAAACCAATATTGAAAACAAACTGTTGTTATATCGGCTACAAATTTTTTAAAGAAGTTCGCGGAAGAAATATGAATCATTTCGGTTTCCATATATTCTTCCATCAAATCATACATTTGTTCTTCTATATCCGCCATATCATGAATGGTCAATTCTGGGTTATTCAACGCAGGTTGTTCTGTATTCCAATCTACACTAGATGATATAGTTGTTTCTGAATCATTTACTGAGGTGGTTTCTACATATTCTGATGTGGTAGATTCATTTTCTTCAGATGTTGTTTCTTCCTTCATTTATATAGTATATCTTTAATTGTTTATATATATTGTACTATAGATATAATCAATTTTGTTAGAAATCGTGTAAAAAATTGAATGATTTTTATTTTGCTCATCAAGAAAATTATAAAACAAACAAAACAACAAATGGAAACTCAAACCACCAAAATAGATTTTTCAAAACTTTATAAAACCAGAAATAAAGAAATGATTGAAGTGAAAGTAGAAGAAGAAGACATCATTCTTCCAATGATTTTATGGTTTGACCCTTATGAAAAATTAACAAAACGACATTATTATATGTTATATGATGAAACAAATAATAATGATTTTATGAAAAGCAGAGGTTATGAATTTACCGTTGTGAATTTCAAACTAAATAAAGAATTAGAATGGATTCAAATCGATAACGATTCGATATTTAATTTCATAGGCCCTAGTGGAAGATCATTATTGGAAAAACTGAATGAAATATCATATTCAAAAAATAGAAAAAAGGGGCTATGTCTTCGTAGTTTATATAATAAACGATTAGTCAGTATATTTTGGTAATTATGCGTCCATCGTACTTTCCAAAATAGTAGGTGTGCTACGCTTAGGAGTTAAGGATTTTAATGTAGATACACGTTTCGCATCTAATATCTTCAATGTGAAATTACGGTTCGCTACGTTAAAAAATAAAGAGGGGATGCTAACAATTTCCCTTTTTTCCTTATCATAATTCACATCCTTTGTTTTTTGTAATTTGTTTTTTTCCAAACAATCAATAAAGAATGCTTTGAGTGATTTCATATCTTTCACCGACATATTGTTTTCTTTTCCATATTTTTCGGCAAATACATGAAGTTTTTGGATTTTAACCGTTTTATCTAATTTATTCCAAGTTTCAGTTTTATTATGCTGTTTTTCTTTTTCTAATAAACTATCAATGGTTGAATAATTCATCTCATTCGTTTCAATACTACCTGGAAATAAATTAATAATGTTTTTATATTTATTTTGTTTTAATTCATCTCCATTGTCTTCTACGGGTACTTGCTTTTCAATCGAATTATTATTTTGTGTAAACATTTATAATACTACTTGTCTTTAATATATTATATATTAAATATTGTTTATCTTCTTTTACTTAAATAATAAATTGTGCGGATAAGTAAAGGTAAATATTAAGTTTTCCAATATATATGGAGGAAAATCAAATAAAAAAGGTCTTTGTATCATTTGAACCTGTAAAACCGAAAAAAGAAACCAAGGAAAAAACAGTCAAAACCGAAAAAGAAAAACAAAAAAGGCAAATAACCACTACCAAAAAATGGACTTTTGATGAAACAACATTAACACCAGAATATCAATGGAATTTAATCAATGAAATACATAAAAATAATATAATAAATAGAGAACATTGCGATTTTGTAATGAGAGAAATACATAAAAAAATATATGGTTATCGGTCTCAAGATATTGAGAAAAAACTATTATGCGAAGAAAAATTGGTCAATATCATAAATGTACTCAATTTAATGATGGATTGTAAAAATAAATGTTATTATTGTAAAGAAAACGTAAATGTACTCTATGAAATCGTTCGAGAACCGAAACAATGGACTTTAGAACGATTAGATAATAGTTTTGGTCATAACAATGATAATGTGGTTATCGCCTGCTTGAGCTGTAATGTTCGGCGTAGAACGATGTATCACGAGCGTTATGTATTTACCAAACAATTAAATATAGTGAAAAAAGACGGTGTATAATATTTTCGTTAAAAATAGTATAAATGTTTCACTTATTAGTATACAAGGTTCTCTTCTCATGTTGAAAAATATTCATGAGAATATTTATAATAAACTAGATTATTTTTATAGTCAACAAAAAATACCACATATCATTTTCCATGGTTCTTCGGGAAGTGGAAAGAGAACCATCGTTGATAATTTTTTAAAGAAAATATATCAAAATGACCATAAAAAAATAAAATCCAATGTAATGTTTGTGAATTGTGCACACGGAAAAGGCATTAAATTCATCCGCGAAGAATTGAAATTTTTTGCGAAAACAAATATTCAATCCAATTCAGGTGTTATTTTCAAAAGTATTGTATTATTAAATGCGGATAATTTAACAATTGACGCGCAAAGCGCACTGAGGCGATGTATTGAATTATTTAGTTCAAACACCCGTTTTTTTATTATCGTAGAGAACAAACATAAATTATTGAATCCGATTTTATCCAGATTTTGCGAAATATACGTGCCTGAATATATAGAAAATGGAAAAGTAATTAATTTACATAAATTAAATATGAAGTATGAGAACCAGTCGGTATTTGCGAATGACGATTGGATACATACCAAAATGACGAAATTTATAAATGAAAATATAGACCATTCACAGATGGTAGATTTAGCAGTGGAATTTTATGAAAATGGAATGTCTTGTTTAGATTTTATCAAATGGATAGAGAGAACCGATTTTATTAACGGTTTCATTAAAACGGAAATATTGATGAAATTTGATAAAATAAAATCCGAATATAGATGTGAAAAATTATTATTATTATATTTATTTGATTCGTTTAGGCAAATATTAAAAAATGTGTGAAAAATATATTATGGACGATTTTGTTATATCCAATTTAAATGAATCACGCAATGAATGGTCTGCTAGATTAGTTAGTATATTTACTCCGTTGGTCATTGAAGGAATACGCTCTATCTTTAATGAATCATGGAGATTATGTTTAGACAATGATGAAGCCAGTAAATATTTAATGACTTTCCAGAATTTATTGGCGCGAGTTCCCAAATGGAATTCTGTTATTATTGAAGAAGAACGCAAACGCATTATCGAGCGAAGTGGATGTACCTATTTAGAAGATTTGATTACGTGTGTTCATATCATCCAATTAAAAGTATTAACATGTATTCGTGTAGGTAATAAACAAAAAAAGATAGATATTTCTGTACCAAAATTAGACCATTTTATTCATAAAGTGTATATCAATACTGCTAGAAAAGTGTATACAAATGTCTATTTATTCGAAAAACATATTTCACCATTACAATTACAAAGAAATAATCGTGAATTAGAGACCATTGTTCAAGAATGCGTATTGATGGCTATTCGTGAAAGTATTCCAACTGAGTCAATTATTCGTGCTTATATGGATGAATCTGTTGAACAAGAAGAAGAAGTAACGATTGAAAAGATAGAAGAGCCTGAACAGCCAATAGTTGAAACAAAAAATCTAGGAGAACCAGTGATTGAAACAAAAGAAGAAGATGTAATACGTAAAGAAGAAGATATTCCTTCAGTTGTTCCAGCAATCAAAAATATTAATAATGACGAAGTAGTAACTCGTTTAACATTTAATGATATCGATAGTGTATTAAATGAAGATGATGTCGTTGAAAAAATACAAGCACCAAAAACAATTGAAAGATTAGAAGAAATAAGCACAGCACGGGCATTACAACGGAGATTAGAAGAAGAGGAAGACGATGACGAAGAAGATAGAATTCGCATCCATACTGATACGATAGATTTATCAGGATTTGATGTTTTAGATGAAGATAAATCGAATTATGTATCTCATGATATTGTTTTAGATGGCGTAGAAGAATTATAATCGCCGAATAATTCGTTAGAGTCATTATTAAAATCTTTATTGGAATTGTATAGATGGAAAAAATATTTATTATTTCCACAATCATCACTTTTTTGTTTTGTTTAGTGAAATTCATAGAAATGAAATATTTAGATAAAGAATTTAAACCATTGAAATTCTTAGTCAGAGACGCAGTAATGGTGTTTGTATGTTCAATAACCGCATCATTATTTGTTTTTAATATGGACGGGTCTATCACCGATTTTTTCAATGTATTAACAGAGACCAAAACTTTAAATACAGCGACTACGCAAATATTTACAGACGAACCAGGTTTTTAGAAAAATAATAAATAAATTCATATACTATATAGAATATATGAATTTAGAAAATGAAAAAGTAAAAAGTTCTCCCAAGAAACAAATTAATATAACTGAATTGGCGAATATGATGAATAAATTATCGACCATTATGAGTAAGAATGGAGAACCAATGAAATCCCGCGCATATCAAAACGCAGAAGATACATTATTAGAAATCACTGAACCGATAGCTGATATAGAACAATTAAAAGGTAAACCAGGTATTGGTATCACTATGATAGAAAAAATGAAAGAATTTGTAGAAACTGGAACATTGAAATTATTTGAAAAAGAAAAAGAGAACCCAATCAATGTATTGACTGATGTATATGGTATCGGGCCTAAGAAAGCCAAAGAATTGGTTGAAAAAGGTATTACGACTATTGAAAAATTGCGTGAACAACAAAAAGAAGTCCTCAATGATGTTCAAAAAGTTGGGTTAAAATATTATGATGATATATTGGAAAGAATTCCTCGAAGTGAAATCGATGAATATAATGAAGTATTTGAACGAGTATTTAAAAAAGTAGCAGAAGAAGATTCGCGTTATGAAATTGTTGGAAGTTATCGTAGAGGAGCGAAAACATCGGGCGATATAGATGTAGTTATAACATCAAAAAATGAAGATATATTTAAAAAATTTATAGATGAATTACTAGCAGAAAAAGTTATCATCGAGGTTCTCTCTCGTGGAAAAATAAAATGTTTGGTAATAACAAAACTCGGTTCTAAACATGCTCGGCGCGTTGATTTTTTATATACAAATCCTGAAGAATATCCATTTGCGGTATTATATTTTACTGGAAGTAAAGCATTTAATACTGTGATGCGGGGTCATGCGTTGAGAATGGGTTATACATTAAATGAACATCGTATTAAAAAAAATATAGCTTCCTTAGAAATATCACCAGGAAAATCACCTACGAAATCACCGATAAAAGATATCAAAGAGGAGAAAGATATTTTTGATTTATTGAAATTAGAATTTAAAAACCCAGACGAAAGAATGGATGGAAGAGCGGTAATACCATCAGGACCAATTCAATTTGTTGATAGACCAAAGGAGGAAAAAACGGTTAAAAAGAGAGAACCCAAAGAACCCAAAGAAAAGACTCGTAAAAAGAGAGAACCAACCGTAAAAAAAACAGAAGAAGTTAAGGAAGACACGAAAGAAGAAGCGCTTGTTATTGAACCAGCAAAATTAGAAGAACCTATGGTAATACCTGAAAAAGCAAAAAAAACGATAAAGAAGAGAGAACCAAAGCAACCCAAAGAACCTACAGAAAAGACTCGTAAAAAGAGAGTACCTAAAGAACCAAAGGAGCCCACAGAAGAAATAAAAATAGAAAAAGAACCTAAAAATAATGATATAATAATACCAGAAATGCCTTCCGCAAAAGAAAAACGAGTATCGCCCAAAGGAACAGAAGGTCTTTTGGAAGAATTTAAAGTAAAAGGTTTTGCTTTCATAGAAACATTATCTGAAAAACAATTATCGGATATGGTGAAAGTCGCGAATGATTATTATCATAACACAAAAACACCGATTATAACAGATAATGAATATGATATTGTAAAAGAATATTTGGAAAGAAAATACCCCAAAAACGCGGTATTAGAAGAGGTTGGCACACCAATAACAAAAAACAAAGTGAAATTGCCTTATGAAATGGCGTCAATGGATAAAATCAAACCCGATTCCAACGCATTACCTGGATGGTTAAAGAAATACAATGGTCCGTATGTAATATCGTGTAAATTAGACGGGGTAAGTGGTTTATATACAACGGAAGGTGATACTCCTAAGTTATATACCAGAGGTAATGGAACAATCGGTCAGGATATATCGCATTTGTTATCTGTATTACATTTACCAAAAGAATCAGGAATTGTAGTAAGAGGCGAGTTTATCATACCTAAAAAAGTATTTGACGAAAAATATAAAAATGAATTCGCAAATCCTCGCAATTTGGTTTCAGGTATTATTAACTCAAAAACAGTGGATAGCAAAGCGAAGGATTTACATTTTGTTACTTATGAAGTTATCAAACCAGTTATAAAACCTAGTGAACAAATGGATAAATTAAAAGAAATAAAGTTTGAAGTCGTTAGGAATAAAACGATTACCGAATTATCGAATGATATTTTATCTGAGATATTGATAGAATGGCGTAAATCATATGAATACGAAATCGATGGAATTATTATTTGTAATGATGAAATATATGAACGAAAATCAGGTAATCCAGACCACGCATTCGCATTTAAAATGGTTTTATCAGAACAAATGGCGGAGGCCAAAGTAGTGGATGTTATATGGTCTGCAAGTAAAGATGGATATTTAAAACCAAGAGTTCGTATAGAACCTATCCGTTTGGCTGGTGTAACCATTGAATACGCAACTGGTTTTAATGGAAAATTTATAGAAGATAATAAAATTGGTGTGGGCGCTCTTATTCAAATCATTCGTAGTGGAGATGTTATTCCACATATTAAATCAGTAACCACTCCTGCGGAACATGCGAAAATGCCGTTAGTTCCATATACGTGGACTGCTACTAAAGTAGATATCGTATTGGAAAATGCGGGTGAAGATATAACCGTTCGCGAGAAAAATATAACTGCGTTTTTTGTATCCTTAGAAGTAGAAGGTTTATCGAGTGGTAATGTGAAACGTATTATGACCGCGGGGTTTGATACGATAGCTAAGATATTGAAAATGACCAAAGAAGATTTTAAAAAAGTAGAAGGTTTCAAAGAAAAAATGATTGAAAAAGTATTCAATGGTATTCATGAAAAAGTAGGAAAAGCGAGTATACTAGATATTATGGTCGCGTCTAATTTATTAGGGCGTGGTTTGGGAGAGCGAAAATTAAAACCAATCATTGAGAAATATCCAAATATATTGGCGACCAATGAAACAAATGAAGATAAAATCAAAATGTTGAGGGAAATCGAAGGTATTGGACCAGAAAACGCCAAGAGTTTTGTTAGTAATATTCCTGTATTTATGGATTTCTTGAGAGAATGTAGTTTAGAAGGAAAACTGTCGGAAGCACCCAAACGTGTAGAAACTATAATGGTAGAATCTAACATTAATACATCGGGACCATTATATCAGAAAAAAATAGTCATGACCAAAATAAGAGATAAAGAAATCATAGATTATTTGGTAAAAGTGGGAGCATCATTAGAAGACAATATAAAGAAAGATACATTCGTATTAATTGTGAAAACCCACGACGATGTATCGAACAAAACGAAATATGCTACTGAAAACAATATTCCCATTATGACCCCACAAGAATTCAGAGACAAATATATGAATTAAATTATAGGGGAATGACTTAAAGTTATTTATCTGTATTATATAAGTACAGATAAATGTATTATCAAAAACAAGATTATATCAGCACATTAAAATCATCAGCGTTTAAAGAACAAAAGTCATTTATATATAGAAATCGACATATCATATTTGTATGTTCATTATTGGGGTCATTAGGTTTATTTACTTATAGTGTAAATTATTTAAGTGATACCCCTATCAATAGTGGATTATATGAATTTATAACACCAAATAAATATTCCGTATTAAATGAAAATGATATGATGGGATTATTTAAAGAATTTAAAACAAATTTTTCACGTTCGTATGAAACAGAAGACGAAGAAACATTGCGATATACCAATTTCAAGAATTTTTTAACGATTGTTGATAAACGAAATGAAGACGAATTCAAATATGGAAGTGGAAAATCACTCCATGGAATTACAAAATTCGCGGATTTAACGGAAGATGAATTCAAGAAAGGGTTTTTAGGATATAGACCAACCTATAATACAAACGCCATCGTCAAAGAAGTTGATACATACACGGGTAATCGAACAGTAGTGAATTGGGCGAATATATATACGACAGCGGTGAAAGACCAAGGATATTGTGGTTCATGCTGGGCATTTTCGGCGACAGAACAAATTGAAAGCGATAGTATTCGCACGGGTTTATTGACGATTGATGACGCATTATCTCCTGAACAAATTGTTCAATGTGATAATGTGGATTATGGTTGCGAAGGAGGAAATACCGATACGGCTTTCGAATATGTTATGAAGGCGGGTGGTATTGAAAGTGATAGTGATTATCCATATACTTCGTATTATGATATCACTGGTGAATGTACTTCGGATTCATCCAAATACGTAGTAACAGTGAATGAATATTATTCATTAAAAGACGAAGAAGATATGATAGCATATACATTGTCTACTGGTCCATTATCAGTCTGTGTAGCCGCATCCACATGGTCATCTTATGTATCAGGAATAATAACATCTTGCGATACCGATGTCGACCATTGTGTCCAAGCAGTTGGTGTGAATACAGAGGAAGGATATTGGATTGTGCGCAACAGTTGGGGAACAGATTGGGGATTAGAAGGATATATATGGTTAGAAACAGGGGTAGATATGTGTATGATATCATATGACCCAAAATACGTATCCACGAGTTTGGTGTAAAAAAATAATTGGTGTAAAATATCAATTATTTTTTATTTGTTTGTTATTTATTTCCCTACAAGAGTTTGTTCCGCAAGTTTCTGATAGAATAATCCGCCTTTATCCGTTGGGTCGGCAGTTTCAGGTGGTCGTAAATATTCCGCAGTCAATATATCATAATATTTTGCTAATACTTTTTGTAAATTTTCGAATTTATAATTATGTTCTCGTAGACTTGCCGCTTCCCATCCATTACACGGCCCACCATATTCAGAAAATCGTCGTTTATCAATTTCTTCGGCTTGTAATAATTTGTCTTTCGTAATTTTATCTTCGGGAGTCATTGGTAATTGTCCTTTTAACCAATATTTTCCACCTGAATGATTTTCGATTGTATTACCGATGTATAATGTGATACACTTGTGTTCGTCTTTATCGAAACAATCGCGATTAGAATTCATAAAATCACGTAAATCATACAAAGATGGTTCAGGGATATCCATTTATGCCGTTGTATAGTCTGGTAATATATCTATGTCCATCATTTTTATATCTGTTTCAATTTTATCACTTACCTCAAACTGAGCGAATAACGGAAATTGTAATTGCTCTTGTGGGATATGATTATGAACAGTTCTAGCAATCATTTTATATAATTTAAAATCAGGATAACGTTCTTCTCCGTTTTTCTTGTAGAGAACATTTTTACCATTATCGTCCAAACACCAACGATCAATTGTTTTTTGGAATTCATCATATTCCGAAGGGTGTTCTTCATCATCAATAATGAAATCATAAATGGAACAACCTAGACGACATAAATCGAAACTATAATTAGGGTCAATGCGTGGTTTATTCTCATTCATATATGGTTCACAATTATATTGGGTATGACCATCTCCGCCCGCTGCGAAACTATCACTACAATATGATTTTCCCTGGAATTTATA
>Ga0214923_10001528_pt1 | contig 32695 bp, 29 predicted proteins | sample LL1510_MetaG_FD_177993 | JGI IMG/M metagenome (GOLD analysis project Ga0214923, IMG submission 177993) | Freshwater microbial communities from Lake Lanier, Atlanta, Georgia, United States - LL-1510 | ecosystem: Environmental > Aquatic > Freshwater > Lake | place: USA: Georgia | collected...
CAGCGCCCCGGGGTCACGCACGTCGTCGACATACCCCAGCGCATACGCACCGATCGTGTAGCCGGCGAGTTTCTGCAGGTCGCGCGGCAGCGTGCGCGCCACCGCAGGCGGACACGACAGGTACTGGTTCTCTTCCTGACGCAACCACCCCAGCACATAGTCGACGTTCAACGCGCGCCGCACATGCTCGCTGCGGTTGGCCCCACCACCGTGAATCGTGCGCCCCGTGTACAGCACCACCGAACCCTTCGGCATCACCGCCTGGCACGTGCGGTGCTCGTCGGCGGTCGCCTCTTTCGGGTCGAGCAGCGAATGCGGAATGATCCGCGTCGCACCGTTCTCTCTGGTGAAGTCGTCGAGCGCCCAGATGGTCGACACCTCGACATCCAACTCGGGCGGAAACGGAAAGAAGTCAAAGCACCACTGGTCGCGATGCAGCGGCTGGGCGGGCGACCCGGGCCCGATGCTGATGATCTGCGTGAGGTGCAACTGGAAGTTCGTCGCGTTCGGCCCCAGCACCGACTCCACCGCCCCCAACACCAGCGGATGCGCGATGAACTGCCGACTTGCCACCGAGCGGGCCAGCAACGCCCCGGTGCGCTTGGTGTGCCGCCCCACGAAATCGTCACCACCAAACGGCGTCGCCTCAATGAACGGCTGCATCTCACCCAACAACTCATCGACCAACGCTTCAGGCACCAACCGCTCGATGATTGCCGCACCCGCTGTGGTCAACGCTCCGGCAATGTCGTGCGCCGACGCATCAGCCGCAAAACGTGGAATCGAGGTCATGGGAGGACTGTAGTCGCGGCGGCTTGGGGACGTAGTGGCACACTGATAGCCCGATGTTTCATCGCAACCGCACCCTGTCCAAGAGATGCATTGGCGCCCTTGGCATGTGTGCTGCTCTATGGCTTGCAGCGTGCGGCGACGATGCCTCGGTCTCGCCCACAACCATGGCAACGCCAACTACCGACACCGTCACGAGCACCACTATCAACCCCTGCGTTGCACCATTTCTTGACGGCTGCAATCTCTACGGCCGTGACTTCACGGGTGCCTATCTTGAGCAAGCGAGCCTGCAGGGCGCCGACCTTCGAGGCGCCAAGCTGATCGAGATTCACGCGTTTCAAACAGACTTTGAAAACGCGCTGCTGGAAGATGCAGATCTCAGCAGAGCAAATCTTGCGCAAGCAAATTTTGATAACGCAAGCCTTAATGGGGCTGTTCTCAACGGAGCAAACCTCGCGATGTGCTGGTTCGTCGATGCAAATCTAAGCGCCGCTAGCCTGATCGGCGCCAATGGATATGCAAATTTTGAACGCGCATACCTGGGATACGCGTATCTTGACAATTTTGAAGGCGGCGACAACTTCAAAGACGCCAAGATGGCCAACACTTACGGGATTGACGGCGACTTTGCTTACTCGACTTTTGATGGCGCCGATCTCAACGATGCGAACATGACCAACGCAAGTTTCAAAGAGGCAACATTTGTCGGAGCAAACCTCTCATACGCAACCTTCTCGGGCGCCGACCTCACTAATGCCGACCTCACTGGCGCAGATATGACGGGCACGAGCTTCTCGGGCGCCGATCTCACCAATGCCGACCTCACTGGCGCAAAGACGACAGGCACGAGTTTTTTTAACGCCAAGCTTGACGGGGCGAAAATGCCTGCTGGCTGGAAGGCGCCATGACTGGACCAAACGACCCAATGAATTCAGGCGAGAATGGCCGATTTATGATCCCCGTACCTGACCCGGATGGTTCGATGCACGAAATCATGAGGTTCGCACTGTCGTTTGACGGCTACACGCTTAACGGGGATATGCATGGCACGAACAAGTGCGCCGACCTTGCGAATGCAGCCGTATACGCCTGGCATTCCACTGGTGAATTGCCCTCGACCCTTCACGAGTTGCGATCGTGCTTGTTCTTCGAGCAACGCCGAACGCACTTTGGCGGGGACGGCCCGGATACATATGCGTATATGCGTCTGTTGGTTGCCAGAATCAGGGAGCTCTCAGGCGGAATAGTCGAAGTCAGTCCCGCTTCGCCGGTTGCGCGCTGGACATGAGTATCGGGGGCAACGGCTCGTAGGGAGTCAGCTGCTCGGGGAGTTCCTCCACCCTGAGTGACGCGAATTTAGTCTCAAGAGCCAAGTCACAGTGTTGATAATGTTAAGGAAAATCTGCTTTGGCGTTGCTACCCGCCATGTCATCGGAGATTGTGAGCCCGCCAATTTTCTGTACGCGCGAAAGTGGAGTTTTTCGAGGAGAACGAATCATGGGAGGGCTCCAATAGGTTTCGACCTACTCGTTGGTCAGCACCTCTCTCGCGGGCCAGTCAACCGTAAGTTCCGACTCGGCTCCTGGCGGAAAGAGTTCTGCTGGCGAACTTGTATCAACGATAGACGTTTGAAGGAATACGACCTCTGGTTCCAATTGACTCGCTACGAAGACGGTGTACAGCCACGCTGACCTGTCCTTCTCGACTCGTCGCAGCACTTGAAGAGCCTTTGAGAATTCGTCAACGCTAAAGACGCCACCGATGATTCGGTAGTTTGCGTGCAGACAGTAAGACATCATGACTGGCTGAACTTCTTTGTTGTAGGCCTCAGACGCGCTCCTCTGCCTTTTTCTAAGCTTGCTTAGAAGTCCACCACGTTCGAGACTCTCCAAAGATAAATTCTCGCCAGCACGCTTTGAAAGAATCTTGCCGATTCTCTCTCGGCCAGCTCCAAGATCGATTTTCGATTCAAACCCAATAAGTTTCTCCCAGGCATCCATGACCTTGAAGGGACTAGCGATCATTCCCAGACCTGTGCCAACTTCCTCCGCAAGATATCTGATAGCAGCGAAAAACCGAAGCGAAAGGTCCTCATGCTCTGATTTCTCGGACGAATCAAGCCCCATCGCAGTAGCCAATAAATTCTCAATCCGCGCATCAGTGGACTCTGTCTTCGTAATCCTCTTTTGCTTCGACCACTCGAGCAAGCGGTCACAAGATTGACGGTGGATTCGGACGCTCTCACGCTGCATCCAGCTTTGCCAACGATCTTCGATTGGTTCTTCGAAGAGAATTCGATATCTTGCATCAACAAGATCAGTCAGGGCATCAGCATCAACTCTTTTGATTGGAGCAATCGCCAGAACATCTCGAGCTTCGAGCGAGAAGAGATCCTTTTTTACTGCGGACCTATCAACTCGCTTAGCGAAGCTAGCGACTTCAAATCTGACAACACAACAGTTGTCAACATCAAGGGGGCTAGTACTGAGACCTACACTAAACAACCGGTCAGTGTTACTTGAGTCTTTACAGACTCGATTCACAAGGAGACGCAGTTGGCCGTTGTTACAAAGATAAAGCAGCTCTTTCTTTGTTAGAAAAACCGAGCCACCGAAACTTCTCTGTGATGAGTTTTCCACTCCGCTTACTTCACCTTGAACAAACGTCGAGGTATGGCTGCAAGGGCCGGATGCATCCTGCCACTGTACGAGAAATTCTGCTGATACCTAGCTCTGGTTACAGCTACTAAGAACTTTCGTGCTCCCAAGTCTTCAGGCTCATAATTCTCTTTGATTCGAGTTGAGCTATTGAGGAACGGCAAAAATGTGTTTTGAAAGTCCAGACCTTTTGCCGAGTGATATGTGAGGCAATAAACAATGGACTTACTGTCACTCTCCTCAAAAGAGCCATATCTACTACCCAGAAATCTCAATGGAACTCGGGTACTCTCGAAGAATTGATTAAAAGCGGTGTAGTCAAAACTCTGACCCGGAACACCTGCGGTTTTTGTTGGGATCGGCGGAGCACTCTGCCCCTCGACATCTGCGACGATTCTTGCGAATTGATGAATCAATTTATGTTGTGGGAATAACACTGCACTAGGAAGCTCCGCCGCGGCTGCGTCTCGGGCCGCTTCCCATACGGCGGTGATTTCCTGTCCTTCGGTTCGATACTCGGAGAGAGTCGCATCCACAGAGTTGGATTGCCTAAGCCGAGCTCCACTGCTCAGTTCCGCCTCTGGGTAGACGCTCTTAGCAATCTCGAGGGTGTTTTTCGAAAATCGATACACCTCATGCAACATGTACCGATTATGGACCCCAAGTGCTTTACGAAGGCCGATTGCATCAAGACGATCGCGGTAAATCGACTGGTCAGGGTCGCCAGCGACTACTAGGTGCTTTGACGCAGCCAGAATCTTCGGCAGGTGCCGCTGTTCAACATCTTGAATTTCATCGATGAACAAGTGATCGAACTTTTTGGGGTGAAGATAAAAGCTGTCCAACGTCTCAATCGACACTCGGTTTGCGACTTTCGGACTCAACCCCGACTGCACCATGTCTTTGAGTGCATGCGTATAAGTGAGGAATCCAATGGAATGAGTTGGGAATCTGGTTGCAAGTTCATTAATGCTGTGGGTGATAACAACCGTCTTTCCACTCCCCGCGTAGCCACTCACCCAGTGGCGCTCAGTTGATCCCTGAACGATGCTGTCTGCAATATCAATCTGATTTGCACTCAGCTTGTTCTTGGGCACCATCCACTTCATCTAACCAAACCTCCTATCTTTCTGTTCTTCCTCATGACCGCCCTCGACCTGGAAGCCCTTGGCCTCAAGGTGCTCAATCCAAAAGCGCTCGGCGGCTTGAGATGCTGCCTGACTGTAGTAGTGATTCGGAGGTGGCGGATAGAGATCTTCCCTAAGGCGCATACCATGTTCGCGAACAACCTTCACAAAAAGTCGTCCTCGATCTGCTCGGTTGCGTTTGCCAGCTTTGTGCTCCTGAAATCGAACTTCGAACGCTTTACTTGTCTCCCCGACATACACCCAAGGTTGGGACGGCACTGGTGCATGGGTTTGGTCTAATTCGATCACATATACACCTCGGACACTTGTGTCACCATTGATAGTGAACCCTAATCCGCTGAGGGTTGAAGACATCTTCCGTTTCTGTTTAACTGCATCTACCCTTGCCCTGAAAGGTCCTAAGTGCTGTTGAATGGGCCAGTTTTCTGTTCCGATAAAGAGCGCCTCGAAGTCTTCGAGCAGAGAACGTTCCGAAGAGCCACGTCGCACAACCCGAACTTGAACACTCGGTAAATCTGGATTCTTTCGCGGAGCATCTCTGGATAGCTCATCAACAACAATCCAAAAGGGCAGGCTCATCACAGTTCGTTTACACCACTGGACGCGGCAACTCGCGAGCTCGAATTCCATAGCGCGCCCGAGCTTCATTGACAGAATTCTTGAGTTCTTCGAGTTTCGCAGCTCCGTAATGATTCGGGCCGACCAACATGTATGCGACGAGGGCTCCAGCCAGTTCGACCTCACTTATGATCACCCTTTGTCTCTGCTCTCCCCCTCCCAGCAGGATTCCTGCCCACAGGTTGTCAGCTAGCGACATCGGGATGCTGTTCAATCTCCTTACCAATTCACTTGGTGAAGCCTTTGTCAGCCGGTGGGCTTCCATGAGACCGCGAAGAATCACTTCCTGGCCAACCGGTCTGAACGCCACCGACACGTCCTCAGAGTGTTGTCTGAATGCTGGAATACTTTCAGGCTGCTTTCGAGCCAACAGAAATGGCTTAAACTCATTCATCAGGGCGTGCCACCAAGCCGAGCACGTTTCATAAGCGGCTCTCAGCACTTTGTCCTCGGGGCGAACAATCGTGGTTTTCTCATCTAGCTTCCATTTTCCTGTTGCTGCGGAAATGATTGCGACACTCTTGTGAAGCAGCTCGATTGTCAGAAGTTGTGGATCGTTGTTCGAAAGAGATGTCTTATCTAAAGAAACGGTGTCTATGTCTTCGCTGAGCTTGCGCTGAATCGGAGGCTCAATCTCGGAGCCAAAGTCTGCAGAATCATCAAGTCCGGCAAGTGTTCTTGCCACGATAGCCAACCCATCATCTTCACTCGTAAGGATGTTTACGGCCTTGGAGGTCGGTTTGGCATAACGATTGACCTTGTTAAAAATCCTTCGGGCCTTCTTGACATCCTCAAACTCGAGAAAGATTACTGAGAGCATGTCACCTCTCACAGCATTTTTGTAAGGACCCTCTATCTTGAGACCCAAATGTGGAGTTACTTCATTGTTGATTACGGTCCTAAGGGCGTGTAGCCGATGTTGGCCGTCAAGCGCGAAGAGTGAACCGCCAGAGATTGTAAGTGCCCCGGTGTTTTCCTCGATGGCTCGATATGCATAATCCAAATCTTTTCCGCCAATTTCTTTAAGGCTCTCAAAAGTGAAAACTTTAGGCTTGTATGCCAACACGATGATTGATCCGAAAAACCGATCTCGTGATTTAACTAGATATGGCACAATTTGCGCCTCCACCCGCTGTTCACTGAGGTCACGTTGCATCTTCTCACTTACAAGCGCGTCTTTGAATTCTGGGAAGTCCATAGCAGGTCGAACTGTGGCTGCTAGTTCATCCGCACGCATGACAGTCTGATAAAAGGTCGTCGAGCCCATGACGCCTCGAATCGCAGGAATCGTGTATTGAGCCATCTCTGCCTAAGCCTGCACTTCAGGAAGTATTGCTTCCAGATTCCCAAGTTGCTTCTGGTATCTCTCGATGAGATCTTTCTTGAATTGTGGTGTCGACTCATCGCCACAAATCATCCAAGCAGCGAGATCTCCTGCCATTTGTATATCACTTTGTCTGTTCGTGATATTGCCCTTGTTGTTGACCATGATGCCTTTCCAAAACGTCGACGAATGGTTCCAGTCCAAAACCAGCAGATCTTCTATGACTTTTGCAATGTCACTCTGCCTGCCACGTGACTCGTCAAGAGCCGCTTGAACCGCCAAAAAAAATGCAATGAGGCCAACAGGGCGCAATAAGAGTGAATACTGTGAAGACTTCCGGGCATCCGGGATTTTTGAAGTATCTGCTGCGAGCCCCGCGAAGAATTGAGATTTTTCAAACAACAAACTGAGCCAGCGCTGTGCCTCTTCCTTCACTTCAGTGAGCACTTCGTCTGATGGTGGTTCACCCGCTTCATCTCCTGCCTGAACGTCCCTACTTTTATATCGAGCCACAATTTGTACAATCTCGTAGATTGCGTTCAGCGTCGTCAAGAATGGATCCCGTTGGGAGATACTGTTGACCTCCCACTTGATTAATGGATTCTGGTCGGCCTCCAAACCATGAGGTGCTAGAAGTTTGGAGGACGTCAACTCACGCGCAATGATTGCGGCACCATCCACTTCGCTCATGATGAGGACATCAGATTTTGACACTCGCCGAGCCGAACGATTAAGTACCGTAAAAAGATCACGCGCGAGTTTTACATCTTGATCTCTTACGAAAATGACCCCAACTTCATCCTCGCGGACCTCTTTGGTGTACGGGCCTTCTGTCTTCCCTTGTACTACATTCCTTAGGGCTGCTAAACGATGCTGACCGTCGAGAGCCACCAGACCTGACTCCCCGCTCGAGGATGGCCCGAGAATAAGAAAACCGATGGACTCAGCAGCTTCTCTATACGGCGCACGAACATTGATTTGTTCAGCAACTGGCTCGAACTCGATAACATCATCACCAGTTACCCAGACGATGATGGAGCCAAAAAAACGGTCTTCTGTTTTTGCCAGATAAGGAGCGATTTCTTGCTGAACTCGCTTCTCATTGAGTTTGCGTTGATATAACTCATTCAATGACAGCTCCCTCCACTCCGCCAACTCGGAGGCCACAGAGACCTGCATTGCGAGTTCTGACGCTCGCATTTTTGCAATGTAATACGTCCGAGAACCCATTTTCGCCGTGATTGCTGGAACAGTAGTGGACATTTATGCTCCTTCGAATTGCTTGGTCTCAAAACTCTAATTGACTAACGAGTTGACACTCACTTGATAACTTCTACGAGTGGTTGTGGAAGTTGACGAGGCTTACTGGAATGAGCAAGCGCCCATCGATCGTTGATTGAGTCGACTATCTCAGTCGGTAATACCGAGAGACCTCCATACACCTGCCAAAGCAACATCAGCGATGCGTCTTCATATCCCGAATTTTTCGCCATGATTCGATAGCCACCCATGACTAACAGATTGTCCCAGATTTCACTTGTCACTCTCCAGTCCACATGACTGGCGCGCTCAAAGAACTCCGCAACATCAAAGCCCTTCGTGAATATCTCTTTGGCCTTCCGTGCCGCTCGGAACAAGGCAATTTGACCTGCTGGTTTGAGTAGCAGTGAGAAAGGCTGGTCAAGCTCTCGATTAGCAGGAAGTATTGAGGCGTTCCTTCGTGCCTCGGAAAGAATCTCAAACTTCTCAAAAGCCTCCTCTATCCATTCATTGCAATACTTCTGTCCTTTTGCGATTAAAGACGATTCCGGTAGAACTCCACCATTTGTTTTCTCGTCAAGAAACACTCCATGAGACTCACAGATATCGCGCACAATTAGTGATACTGCACTAATCGTTGTCAGCTGAAGACTTCGATTTGAGAGCGTGTTGTTTTTCCAATTAACAATTTGCTCCACTCGCGGGTCTCGAGAGTGCAACACACCTGAGCTTTCGGTAAAGAGTTTCCGAGAGATGATGGCGTACCCATCATCCTCACTAAGTATGAGGTTGTCTGCACGAGAAGTAGACCTTGCATAGCGATTCACTTTGTTGAAGATCCGACGAGTCTTCTGAATATTCTCCATTTCAATGAAAATTACACTTACGTCATCATTTGGCAGATTGGGCTGGATTTCGCCTTCAAACTTCCCAAGAAATATCTCTCGCAGTGCAACGAGTCGATGCTGGCCGTCAAGCGCGATCCACTCTCCTCCATTGATTGTGAGAAAGCCGAACTTCTGCAGTGCGCCTTCGTAGGCCTTGGGGGCAGCTACACCTAGATCTGTCAACCGTTCAAAATCAATGCGACCAGTCACAAGAACAATGACAGCTCCAAAGAACCTGTCTGGATGACTAGCGAGATACGGAATCACCTCATCGTGAAGCCGCTTCATGTTGATTTCTCTTTGAATGCGGTCTTCAATAGACATTTCATCCCAATCTGGAAGCGCTTCCGAGGCCGGGCGAACAACCATGACCAACTCACGAGCCGGAATCGAAGAGAGGTAATAGGTGGTGGAGCCCATCTGTAGCTGCTGGGCTGGAAGAGTGGTCATAGGGGAATCTCCGTTTTCGTCGTGATAACCCTATCACAAGGTACAGACAAAACCTCTGTTTTGCAAGAATCTTCTTTGTCTTGACAAACAGTTCCCTAACAGATATAGTGTATGTACAGCCACAAAGGAGGCCTCATGTACCCGCGAACAGCGTATTTCCTAGATATGGACAATCTCTCAGGCTCGGGCCAGCCGACCTCGGAACAAGTCCGATGTGTACTGGACGAATTCGAACGGATCTGTCGGCCGTGCAAGTCTGACCAGGTTTATTGCGCTGGCACCGCAATAACTGCCTACCACTGCGCGGACTACCGGCCGAACTATCGCGTTGCAGCGGGTCGCGGAAAGGATGGAGCAGACAAGCGGTTGCTCGAACTCGGAGACCCTGAGCATGTTTCTCGCCGATTCCAACGCGTAGTCATTGGTAGCGGTGATGGCATCTTCGCAAATATCGCACGTGAGTACGCCCGTAGAGGACTGAAAGTGGAGCTGATCGCTGGCAAGGGAGGCATTTCGCGGTCTCTTAAACAGGCTCTACCCGGGCAATCATCCACCAATCAAGGGTCACTGATGTGGCTCCAGATTGCTGCTTAGGCGTCACGAACGACCACGACAGACACTCCAAAGTCCTTAACCGCAATCACCTACAAAGAAAGCGAGAGAGTTATGAACGTCATTTACGAATGTGAAATAGTCGAAGAGCTTGACACTGGTTGGTGTCCCTGCTGTCACCGCTACCGAGAAGTATTTGTCGCTCTGGTTCCAAACCTCGCGCGACCCGATGACCTCATTGAGGCGTGTGCGAAATGCCTCCAACTGGCTGCCGAAGAGGCATCTTTTGGAACTTCGCCAGAAACCATCTGAAATCAATCAGATTCAATCCCTAACTCCCCAGCTCTAACCAAAGGATGAATCTGCGCCAAGTGATTCAATTACGGCATGCCATCCAGCGCGAGTGCCGATTGTCCGAGTATCGGCATACAGACCCTGTTCCTCTTCTAGTCGCGTTGTTTCAGCGAATCTGCTGCGGCGTGGATCTGAAGCATGTAAGAACAGCTCCTTACGATGGAGAATTGGCTGTGCTCCCCCGCTTTGGTACTTGAAAACTCGATACGAAACATCTGCTAAGTCAACAACATCTGAACTTGTTAGACCTGGGTGAGCATCGATATCAAACGTTGGATATCGCAGATAAGACACCTTTTTCTCAGTTCTGCCAAGTTTAATAATGGTTGCTTGGGGTACATCTCCCAGAATTCTTCTGGCACATCCTTCGTACACCTTCAGAATTGCAGGCAGATACTCATACGCATCAAGGTGAACATACAGCGCGTTTGGAGTCACTTTGCCAACCGTCGAGCTGCGACATGCAAGATCGATATTGCTCAGGATTCCTACACCAAAGAGCAATCTTGTACTTTGGGCAATTGCAGTCTTCAGCGAGCCAAAGTGGGCCCGAACATCTTGCTGGCTGGTCGGAGAGAGATCCGACATTCGAAACGGTCCATCAAGAAGTTTGAGAGCCAGATAAACCAGTAGGTCAACTCGTCGTCTGCCAGCTAGAGCTATCCACTCATCGCGATCTGTGACCACTTCAATCACTCGAAATGCCCTAGCAATAGACCCAAACTTGTCAACCACAACTTCATGATTCATGAGTTCATCACTACGAGGCAGACGACCGTGTCGTGCGAAGAATTCAATCAACTCATTAAGTAATTCTCTGTTTTCAATAAATGCTTGATCGCTTTTTCGCTGATACGGTGCCGGTGCACGCAGTGCATACCGCTGTGAGATGAATGCCTCTCGTTCAAATGGATGCCGAAAGACGTAATAAACGCCTGGTGCAGCTGGCACTGGCTCGACACCTATGACGTTTTGGATAAAACCACCGAGTTCAAGGTGATCGAAGAACTTCTGAAAGGTACCACGACTCGTTACCCACCCGTCACTTCGTGGCCGACTATGGGCATGGTCTCGTTCGTCTGTCAGACGAGCGCTGACAACGAGCACCGACGTAGTCAACTCCCATGCAGATGCAAGAGTTCGCCTGCGCTCTTGCCGGTCTTCGATGACGTTGAGCACATAGGTAAGACCTACTGTGTCAGCTTTGGTGCGCCGAGTGCGAGGTCGATGTACTGGGTCCCATCCACGTGCTCGCCAGCCAGAACCTTGAAGCCACGAGATGTCGCCCCCACGGCCACATCCGTAGTCGAAGAAGGATCGATCAGGCCGCAAGACCTTATGTTCAACAGCAATCTTGATTGGGCGCGAAGCATCACTTCGGGCCATGGCTGTCTTCCCTTGCGCCCACTGCGCCATGCGCGCGACTCTAGGCAACTACTGCTATGACATCCCGAATTGTGGGCTTTTGGCTCAGATTTGCCAAGAGGCCAATTCCCCTATGTAGATGACGATTGAACTCGCGGTCGTGAGTTACCTCATCGCTGGGCAGACCATCTTCGTATACACGTTGAACGAGCAGGGCCCAATAAACGTCTGCATGCGCTCCACCGAATACGCGCCACGTCATTTCGACACTTGACCAGTTGCCAATCGGATCAACACTGGTTGGATTCGTATCTGCCAGCGAGAGAGTAAAGGCCCAGCGACACAAGATGTTCCAGTTCTTGATGCCCGTTGATCGCTTGAGGCGGGCTAAGAGATCACGGTCGGTTTCAACTACGCGGACTGTTTCTATCATTCTGCTACCGCCATGAAGTATCCAGGAACGATTTGCGATGACCGCTCAGCGTCGATGAACTCAATTAGGTAGTCACGAGAAATAAATCGCTCAATCTTCGATCGCAGATCCGCATCAAACTCTTCGTCTGTCGAGAGAATAACTACTTGCTGTGCAACATGAGGAAAGTAGTTGGTCGCCAGCTTTTCACGGTGAAAGCTGTCGAGGCGCCCAAGTGGAGTATCGACCACCAATGGCACTTCTCGATGTGCCACCCGAGACAACCCCCAGAGGATTGCCACGGCAAGCAATTGTCGCTCGCCAGCACTCAAACGCTCAACAGGCTGACGCTCACCGTCTGCGGTATCGACCGACATTTCAAGAGTCTCTGTATCTAGCCGTACCCGAGTAACCAAATCGGCCTTACCGGCCAGCTGATTGAACGAATCAAGGATTGACGATTCAATTGCAGCAACATTGCGCCTTACCGTCGCCTCAGCAAGCTTCGTAAGGGTCGCGAGTGCTTTGGCTGCATACTCGCGAGATCGACGATCTTGCATTGACTCGTTCTCACGATCGGCTTCGGTCTCTCGCAAACCTGCAGCGCGAGATTCCAAGCGACTGATTGCCGAAGCGACATGGTGCATTTCTTCTTCCCCGGTCTCCAGAGCCCGCTGAAACGCGTCCGCTTGTTCCCGAAGCCTTCCGAGGGCTTCGAGAACTGGCGCCAGCTGGCCGTCAGTTGGTACACCCATGAGTTTTCGCTCGGCATCAGCAGCGCGACTCTCGAGAAGATCGAGACGCGCAATCAATGTGGCGAGATCACTCAGTGCAGCAACTTCTCCCGCGGCCGAGCGCAATTGATCTACAATCTGTTCTGGGTGCTGATGCACCACTAAACGACCAAGACGTTCTTGACGCAGTCGACGGTCATTGTCAAAGACAGTCTTGGCACCTTTTACAAGCTCTTTCGGCAGTTGTTGGAGGACGGCTGCATCACGTTCGGTGAGGACTTCCAAGACAGTGCGCTCCTGATGCGCTTTCTCATCTGACTGGACTTGGGAGCATGTCCGGGCCAGCAGCGATTCCACAATTGCCAGCGGTGCAACTCCTGAAGCTTCAATCTGTAGTTGTAGTTCGACTTCAGCACGTTCCGCTCGAAGTGCACTCAACTCACTCTCAATCTCGGCTCGTTGTTCCCAACGCTCAACCCCAACTTCCCGTGCGTGGGCCTCCTTTCGCCTAACCTCCTCGCGAGCACGCTCAAGCGAAGTCCGTGATTCCGCCACTTCAAGCACGAGGCTCGAACGACGAGTGAGCAAACTTGCCAGCTCGGCCTCAGCACTCTGAAGCGCTTCAGAAGCGGAATCGCCAATAACTGCATCTTGCTTTCGGCGAATCAATACTTTGAGATCCGCTTCTAATCGCTCCAGAATTCCAAGCCCCAGCAACCCACGAATTGCTGAGCGAATAACATCTTTGGATCGCTCTGGGGTGGCGAGCTCGTTGGTTTTTTCGCCATCAAAGAAATTGAGACTCGCAATTTCCAACGGCAGGAGGCCCTCTAGATGGTCGCTCCAGTCTTCGGCTAGAACTTCATCTCGTTCTCCGTTCAGTGTCACCGAGAAAGACTCATTGACCCCACGGGGGGCCGCCTCCCATGTGCGCGTGATTGAGTATTGCCGCATCCCAAAGTCATCGAGCACAGAAAAGTCAAGGCCAACCGAGGCTGATGTTGCCCCACCCAGATGAATGCAGTTTCGAAGATAGTCGTCCCAGGTTTGTCTTGGCTGCCGATTACTGAGGTTTGCCCGCGAGCCGTAGAGCACCAAGTTGATTGCATCCAAAATCGTGGTTTTGCCGCGGCCGTTTCGAGCGCCAATCAGAATGATTGGACGCTCAGGAGACAGCGGAGTTAACTCAATTTCATGCCGTCCTTTGTAGATACCAAAGTCGTGCAGGATGAGTTGATTCAAAATCATTCAGACAACCTCAGCTGAACCGACACGCCATCAGGCCGTGGTTCATTTCCTTCTTCCTCTTCGCGAGATTCATCCTCGCCGTATAAAGCGGCCTTCTCCCGCGCGAACTGAATTGCGTCTTCGCGGTCGCGGTAGAACGAACGTTTGATTGATTTATCAAGCTCTTCGAGAAGACCTTTTCGTCGCGTCATTGTTGCAAACTTCTGTTCCGTAGCAATGAGATCACGCATCATTTCATAGTGAAGTGCATCCTCCCCGCAAAGCTCACGGAGGGACGCCAACATCTCTGCACTGAGTGATAACGTTCCTTTTGCTCCTGGGAACTCTTCACCAGTTGCCAGCTTGAAAAGCGCTGGCAAAGAGTCTTCGATTTCCTTTTTCTCTATTAGCCAGATACGACGAATCTCATGCAGCTCTTCCATGGTGATGAGCTCAATCTTTCGCACATCATCTGGGCCGTTCTTTCGAACCCATGTCTGTGCAGTAAGTAACTTCAGTAACCAATTCTCCCGTGAAGCCTTCGTGTACGGCCCCGGAATGGTTCCGTCGTAGAATAGCTGCACACGTCCATCCATTCGACGAAAATCTCGAAGGTGCCGATCGTCTGGTACGTCGAGTTCGTTACGCAGCTCGAGTAGTGGCTTCATCCACTCTTTTTCTTGATCATTTTGAATCATTGCTGACATTGACTTGTCTTTTTCCACCAGGGTGCAGACCCAACAACCAAAACGACTGTCACCACAGCTTGGAGTCGTCGTGTCGACAACAAGTGGGCACTCATTGTCGGCACTCGCGCCGCGATACATATTCAACAACATGCGGTTGTCGTAACCCCAAGGGTTCTCCACTTGCATGAGGTATAGCCAGACATCGTCGTTCGTCCAGTCCTCAATGGGGCTGTAGACGAGCGAATTCGGCAAACTGACATTGGGCGACAACAAATCACGGACACGCTGTTTTGAAAGGCGTTCCATACGGGCCCCTCGGGAGGCACTCTCTGAGCGTCGGGTACCGAGCACGACGATGGTCTCGCCGCTGGCCTTCACCATGTTGCGAATAAACGTGTTGGACGGACGAATTTTTAGCCGCTCAGTACACCACCGGAACTTGTGCCGCGGAGCTGGATACCCGCGACCAATCAGGTTTACCCAAAATGTGTCCTTGACCTCGGGCACCAAACGATGTGGCGTGATTGGCAATCCTTGGCCGACTGCCGCGTGGCGCATTGACTCTAAAGAATTGGTCACCCAAGCGGCAACGATGGGGTTCTCTACAAGAGTGTCTGTGGAAATGACATGCACTTGCTTATGTCGCTCTTCAGGTTGCAACTTCTGCAGAGCCAGCCAGACCAGCGACAGAACCGATGTCGAATCCTTACCGCCGCTGTATCCAACAATCCATGGAATGTCGTCAGCTCGATAGAGGTCTTGAATCTGTTTTATCAAGTCCATGACCGTGGACTTCAGTCCTCGCTCTGTGAATGCTGAGTCACTGTTCGCGCTCATCGCTTTCTTCCTCCTTGAATTGCTTCTTCATATCGAGTCTCTTCTGCTGAAAGGGCTAGTCCGAGCTGTCGTTTAACAACGGCTGCGGTTAGCGCAACACTCTGATTACTTTTAGACACATGCCCAGCCTGTAAAGCACGGCCTTCCCAAAGTGCTCGATTGTTTCTCGACCAATCAATCTCACGAACAGCCTCAATAAACCGCTTCCACGAAGCTGTTTTTGAGGAGCGCAGATATGCGTTGGCAGAACGGCCTAATGCGTGCAGCACAGTTCCGTACGCACTTATATATTCTTGCCGGTTCTCCGAAGACGAATACTGACGCCACTCAGGGAATGCTTCGAGAAGCGCATCCCAAAATTCTTTAATTGTCTTCTTTTCATCAACGCCATCAAGACCCATAAGGAGAGCCTGATTAGCTTGATGAACGGCGCTCAGCGTAAACAGCTTTCTGCTTTTTGGTGCCAATGTCGACTTTTCTGGCTCAATCATTTCACGCAGAACTTTGTTCTGCTTCACCACACTCCGCGTGAGTTCAGCGAGCGGCTCGCGGTGGTCATACAAAACTCCGATTGAGGCCGACGGCTTCACACTGTGCCGATTAAGATCGGCGAACATCTGCTGCGAGCGCTCTAGCCCCACATCAACAAAAAAGACAACTGCAATGGTCTCGTCACCCAAGGTCGGATCAGCTTCGAGTGCGTCTTTCAGTGCTGCATGACGGTGCTGGCCATCGTTGATGATGAACCGGGCATCCATAGCCACATGCAGTCGACCCACTTGTTGATCAGCGTCTGATGCCGCCTCGAAACTGACATCGCCGTCGATAGAGGCGGTGAGTGCCGAGAAGGTGTAGTCGTCACGGTTGGCGATGACATATCGAGCAATCTCTGGAACCCGCTTCGTATTTAGAGTTCGCTGTGCTCGCATCTCCACGGGCAGCTCAGCATCTGTGAAGGCAAAGATCTTCGGCAACAGCCGAATTGGGCACTGAGAGACATAAAACTGCCTACCTGCTTGCACACCTCGCACCGAGGGAAAGGTGTAAACATAGCTGCTCCGAGACATACTGATAACATACCACAGACATACCACACGGTTATGTCAGGATGTTCGCATGCCCTCCTATTTTGACTTTGCCGCAACCACGCAGGTAGACCCACGAGTGGCAGAGGTTGTTCACCATTACATGTGTGAAGAATTCGGAAACTCTGGTAGTCGAACGCATCTCTTTGGCATCAACGCTCGAAACGCAGTTGAAAAAGCGCGACAGCAGGTGACAGATGTAGTGCAGTGTGAATTGCCAGATGTGGTGTTCACGAGCGGTGCCACTGAGGCAAACAACTTAGCGATTCTTGGCTTAAGGGAGTTCGGCGAATCGCAAGGCCGCAAACACATTGTCACGACTGCAATCGAGCACAAGGCTGTGTTGGAACCAATCGAGTTTCTTTCGAAGCTCGGGTTTTCAGTAACCATTGTTCCACCAGAGGCCGATGGCATCGTCTCACCAGCCGCCATAGCGAACGTCGTCACTGATGACACCTTGCTGGTCAGTGTGATGCACGTGAACAATGAGACCGGCTCAGTCCAACCTCTCGCAGAGATCGCGAACATGCTGGCCGACCGCCACACCTACTTCCATGTAGATGCCGCACAGGGTTTCGGTAAAGAACTCGAACTACTTCGAAATCCACGGATTGATTTGATCAGTATCAGTGGACACAAGATTTTTGCCCCAAAGGGTATTGGAGCGCTTATCACTCGCCGACGCAGAAACGGCGAACGACCACCGTTGGCACCGCTGATGTATGGCGGTGGGCAAGAACGCGGTCTGCGTCCTGGGACCCTCCCCGTGGCGCTCATAGCTGGCCTTGGAGAGGCTGCGCGGTTCGCCCTAGAAGAGAATCGCGCTCGGACAGAGAGGACGAAAACCATTGAGCGATCTGTGCTCAAATTCATTCACCAATCCAAAGGTGTAGTGAACGGTGACCGCAGGACCGCTATCCCTAACATTATTAATGCATCCTTTCGGGGAATTGACTCAGAAGCGTTTATCGTCGCAACAAAAGACTTAATTGCTATTTCAAATGGTGCAGCCTGCTCGTCGCACTCTTACGAGCTAAGTCATGTGCTCAAGTCAATGAATCTCGAGGAATGGCGACTGCATAGCGCCATTCGATTTTCATTCAGTCACGAAAGCGACTTGCCAGACATTGACGCACTCGCTCGAGAAGTTGAACGAGTTCGTTTCTAGTGTGTAAGACCAAACTTCTTGAGCTTTTGGTCACCTAATTACAAAAATCTTGCAGGCAATACTTTGAATCCATTTGATACGTGCCCCGTGTTCTGCCAAGCTCCAATGTGTAGATGCCAATGATGGGTCAGTGAAAACGTTCTTTGAGTCTTCGACCAATAAATGGTGATTGTTGGCTATCTCTGCAGCAACTTTGCTGCGCTTCTGCTGATAATTGTCGTTTGACAACAATTGATTCCAATCAGGAGGCAAGATACAGAGATTTCCTAACTGGTCCACTTCTGGTTCAGGTAATGCGTGTCCACCGCCCTGGGGATTCTGAGGGACAATATGCTCCAATTGCCAATTGCTCAGATCTAAAAACTTCAATTGCTTATCTGGAGCTAGTTGGTTCGGTGGACAGTGGCTATACATCTCAATCATCGAAAACAGATACTTAGTGCGGTTCTTCTCAGCAGCTGTGCCATAGATACAGCGGTCAATGAGCTTGCTCGAAAATATTGGGTCGGGTGTCACGGTTGACATCAATGCCTTCAAATCCTGCCGGAGAATGGTCAAGTTCAACGTTTTGTGCAACTTCATGAGCTCAAGGTGCTTGAAGTAGATTGTGCTTATCTCTTTGGGTGCCACATTGCCAACACTCTTTACTCTAAAAAAGAATTTTTCCAAGTCGTGAACGAGATCTTCAAACTCTTGGAACTTGCTATGTGTTGAAAGTATCTCGGAAGCAACAGTCAGAAAAGGGAAAATAATCTGATGCTTCAGCCAAGCCTCATCAAGCAACATATGTAATCTCGATTTAACCCAGTCGGGATTCGGCACGGGGGCGCAAACTGCGGGGAGCCTGTGCAGGCTTGGAGCTTGAAAATCTGGCACACCAAACTTCAACGTATCCCATGTGGGTGCAAGTTTCTTCATTAGCGATATCTCTGTCGCTATTAATTGATCGATTGGCTGACCTGGCGCAACTCCATTATTTAGCACAGGATCTTTGAAGATTAGACGCCGCGAATCAATCGAAAGTTGCTTTGCAGACGTCTCCCCATTCTCGGGTTCACTGAGTGCGCGCATTCGGTAAAAATCCTCAAAGTAACTCACCTGTAGCGAGTCATCATCATCTGAGAGCGAACGGAAATCTGCAGCTACCTGTGCTTCTAGGGCACTAGGTGCCTGATTCTCTGCCAGTACGGAGAGTAGCCACACTTTCAGAAGCCCAAGAACGTTGAGTGGTTTACCTTTCGAGTTCAGCGATTCAAAGAGTTCAAAAGCTGCATCCGCCTTAGTTGTCGCTAGCCGTACCCAAACCAAACCGTCTAAAACCTGTTGGGAGCGATCGTCCAAGAGTTTCCATTGAGCTGCTTCTTGCAGCATGGCGAAAGGCGAACCAGAGCTATCTACTGCCTTCACATAGTCGTCTAACAGAATTCTTGAGATACGTCGAATATGAAATGCGGGGAGCTTCTTCTCAATTTGCGCCGCACTTTCGCCGTCGTGGCCATCAATCAAGTACCCGTATGTCTGACGAATCTCTGGCGAGACCAACAGACGTGGCACATATATCGGGAGTTGCGTCTGCGGATCGACTCCCGCCTGAACCTTTACCAGTTGCTGGAGCATTTGGATACTATTCCTGCAATTCGCTCCAACATTCTGAAAGTGTTGCCTGTCTGTCGCATTCTTGGCGAGCTGCGCCTTACCTTCAGCTGATTCAGCGACCTTACGAAATGCACCGATGAATTGTCCGATTAACACAGAAATCGTTGTTAGTCGCTGCTGTCCATCGACAACGTCATCTCGTTTTCCGGCGCGTTCAATCACCACCAAACTGCCGAGATAATGCTGCGAAAGAAGTATGTTGTGGTGGCGAGCTTTCTCTATCTTCTGCAAGTCAGCAATCAACTCTCGGGCATTGCTTTCCTCCCATGCAAAAGATCGCTGAAGCTCTGGGATTTGCATCGTGTGATTGTTGAGAATCATTCGAACTGGGCCATCTGAGATATTGAAGGGTTGCATAAAGTTCGCCATGTCTCGTACGGTATCAGAGTTGCATATGTTGAATTTCGTAAACACCCCTCCTCTATCCTGAGGAGTGCATCTAGAAGTCACTTGGCAACAAGTGATGGCAACCGAGCCCACCAGGCCACGGTGCCTCCCAACAACGGGGATGCGGCGCGACGAGCGCAAAAGAACTGGTGCTCGTGGCGTCTCCAACTACCGACAGGAGACCAACATGAAACGTCGACCATCTAAGACCGTGGACATGAGCTGGCATGAAGGCTGGCGGCTCGCCTCACGCGACAGTTTCCCCTTGATGACCGGCAACCGGCACTGCACCGTCTGTGGCGGTGCGGCCGACGTGCTGTGGCGGAGTCTTGATAATCGCGGCGAAGAAGTTGAGGTCATCCCGGTGTGCTTGAACCACTCCGACCGATTCGAGCGAGACACCGACGACCCCCGGCTCTTGGTGCGCACCGACACCACCGCACCCCGCGGCATGGTGATCACCCGCGACGAACTCGCCGACTACCTGCACCACTGCCACTTCATCGCCCACCAACGCGGCCTGACGTCGGCATCACACTGGAAGTTCACCCGCTTCAGCCACCCCGACCTCATGAAGCAACTGCAGGCCCTGCGCGCCGTCAAGCGAAGCGACCACTTCTCAGGCTGGGAGCCACGCGAGGGATTCATTCAGGCAACTCTGCTGCGCAATGGCACCTGGGAAGCACTCATCAAGGTCGGCGAGTCAGGGAAAACGGAGGTCGTGCGGTCATGGAATGTCTCACCCACTCAGTAAATTGACGCAGGCAGAAGTATTCCCCTGCCGACACGGAGGAGCACGTGGCTGAAAGCATCACTCGCGGCGGCGAGATCTACTTCATCGGAGAACGAGACCTGATCGAAGGTCAAAGGACGAGCTACGTGAAGATTGGGCTCACTCGTGATGACCGCGCTAGCGAGGAACGCCAGAGCGACCACCAGACAGGAAATCCTCGTGAGCTCTTCCTCCACCACGCCGAGAAGGTCGTCATGGTTCAGACCGTCGAGAAGGCACTCCACTGGCACTACGCAGAAAGACGTGTAGCCGGCGAGTGGTTTTTTCTCGAGGACCATCGCCTCGCTGCCTCAATCGAAATGTGTCGCATACTCGGTGCAAAACTCCTCGAACATGTCCCGGCGGTGACCTTGGCTGAGCGGCTTGAGAATGTGTTGTCGCACGGTGAGCCAAAGATTCCTGACGACATCTCTTTGGAGTGGTGGCGGAAACATCAGATCGCGCACCACATCATTACCGCGTGCGATGAACTCATTGAGCGATACGACTCCGCCCTTGACGACGAGCGTCTGAAAGGAAACGACATCAGTGATCTTGCCCAGAGGAAGCCGCGGGTCTCTCCGCACTTCGATGAGAAGGGATTCCGTGAGAAGTACCCAGACATCTGGACAAGTCACCTTGGCGAGCCCGTGGTCAAAGGACGATTCACAGTGACGTCGTTCAGTAATGACCTCTCATCTGAGCCTGAGATTGTCGAGATTCAACCAGTTCTTGACTCATTCGGTCGCATCATCGACGAATTCAGGGCGGGAAATGTTTCACCCAAGGACCTCAAGAAGAGCTACCTCCGCGTGTTCTCACAAACCGAGTACCAAAAAACTCGTAAAGATCTCGCCAGGCATTACCTCATGTCGCTCTGCGGCGAGTCGCCGGGCATCGTCGGCGTATGCAAGTGGAAGAGGTCGCAGACCGACGGGAAGCTCGACCGCAGCTCCTTACGCTCAGCAGAACCGGAGAAGACAGCGGAATTTACTACCTTCCGCGAGAGCGAGGTTCTCGTTCGAAGTCGTCGCGCGGGTTCTGCCGCTGCCGATGACTAAGCGTTCGCAGGGCTAATTTTCAGAAGTTCATCTCCGTAATCGACTTGATCTCTGCGATGTCTTTGGGAGACAAATCGAACCATTCGAATTCAATGTTCAGATGCCAATACCTCTTGTGCAAGGTAACCTCTGCTCGCGTGTAGTCGTTGCTGGATAATCGGTGGATCACTTCAACTGGCTCCCCGATGTCTCGCTGAATCTGCTTCCTTCTTTCTTGCACGTCAGTCGACTTCCCGATTTTCGTTCCGCGAGTGATTGAACTGAAAAGATAAACCTCTCCAGACTGAGGTCTCAGAGTCGGTCGCGAGAGATCAGGGCGAAACACTCCTGGTACCCCATCTTGAAGTTTCCGGTGGAGCCAGCCTTCGTCGGCAAATGCTTCGGCAAAAATCTCGACAAGCCGGTACTCCCTAACTCGACTCTTGTTCGGCGGCATGTATGGGTCGCTCCTCCAGAAGTGTCTGACTCTGCTCGGAGGCGACACGATCTTGTCCACCGGGCGCATGTCCACGGTGATTCGACCCTCTTCAGGGTGAGTCGCCACAACTTCCCACGCCGAGAGGAAACGGCACTGGCTGAAGTCCTCATTCGGCATATAGATGAGCAGGCCATCTTGCGCACTGACGTAGTGGCTCAAGTCGCCGATATGGATCAGATCGAGTCCCGTTTGCTTCGGATTGAATCCCGGGACGGCACCCAGATTCACGACCCTGATCCGCATAACTGAATCGTAATTTCGACAGGACTAACTAGACCCAGCTCGTGCGCACGAGGAGATACATGCGCACGAGCCGAGGACCGCAGCGAGGCAATGTGCGGGCGAAGGTGTACCCGCGCCGCGGTCTTAGTCCTTATGAAGCAGCCTCCTGAGGCCGTCGTTGAGGCGACGTGTCGCCACGACGAGCGTCAGGATCGACTTGGACATTGCCAGCGGCTCGTCATAGTGGAGTGAGAGTCGCCGCAAGCATGCGTCATCGTTGTTGTCCCACCAGGAGACAACTTGGTCGGCGTCCCTAGGTGAAAAGGTCTCCATTAGCACCTGACTGAGGAACCGCTTGTTGGTGGCGCCGCCGGTTGGGGCGGAGATCTCGATGATCACCTTTTGTCCGACGTAGAGCCGCCACAGGTGCCGTACCGAGTCCGGTCCCGTGGTCACTCCCACGTTGTACGAGGAGCCGACGTCGCCATAGTTTCCGGTCACCACTAATCCGTCTTCCAGCACGAGGTGATGGAGCTCGGTGACAACTTTGTCTGCGCGCGGACCCTCGAGACCAAGGCGTTTCTCAACCACCGACAGCACCTTCCCCAGCTCGACGGCTGGATCCACGTCGTATGGATCCTCCATGTGCTGGTGAAATGCGTTGGTGGCAATCGTGAGAAAGCCGTTGGTGTCGCAGGGCCACGGGTTGTGACACTCCAGGCATTGCCCCGACGCAGGGTGCAGGGTGTGGAGGTCCTGCATACGTCGGAGTGAGTCCTGAAGCTCGTTGATGTAGATGTGAATGTTGATGTCCTTTCTGTTTGGTTTGTTGGTTGTTTGAAGGCTTCGGGCTGGCACACCTTGGTGTGCCAGCCCGAAGTAATGCCCATTCCCCACCCCTGGACGAGTCGTCTAGCGGTGTTCGTATGTCGCTGGTTCCCAGCGTCTATCTATGTTTCTGCTCCTTTCTGCCTGTTTCCGGGCATAAGAAAGGCCGAGGTGTTACCTCGGCCTTTGGATTTGTATGTGGTATTGCTTACAACATAAATGTACCACAAATTGTTCCACTACGCAACTTTGACGACATAATTTTCTCAAATTCTGAAATTTTTTGTGCGCACAAATTTTGGGGTGCAACATAATGACACAGGGGTGTAACAGAGTTACTTCAACTGTTTGATCTCGAATGGTCCAATCAACAGCCTGATTGCCGATACATCAACTACTCCGAATTGAGCCATCCGGCATCGTTGTGTTTGAAAATCTTGCATCAGAAAGGTCGGTCTCAGTCAGAATCGCTCCCAAAAAATTTGTATCGGTAAAATTAGCGTCATAGAACTTCACGTTCAAGAGTGTCGCGTTCCGAAAGGATGCCCCAGAAAAATCAGAATAACCGTTTGTGTAGTCGGCAAAGGTGACATCTTCAAGATGGGACTCGTTAAATTTCGCTCTGCAGAATGATGCCGTCCAAAAATCGACTCCTGTCATTCTTGCTCCGAAGAAGCTGGTGTCATCGTGTTTGCACTCTCCCAATGGCCACACGTCGACGTTCTTTAGCATGGCCCCAGCGAATTCTGCATGTGCGAGATGCGAGCCCAGGGACGTTCCTGAGAGGTTGGAATTCCAGAGAGCAGCGTTCCTGAGATTGCACTTTTCGAGCGATGCCTCAGATAAGTTCGCGTAGTATCCAGCAATCTTCTCGAGATTTGACTCGGTGAAGTTGCAACTGCTGAGATTCGCCCGCTGAAGATCCGCACCTTGAAGGTCCGCACGGGTGAATTTCGCTCCGACTGCAAACGCATTACTCAACACCGCCTCTCGCAAGCTCGTCTCCCAAAACGTAGCGTTACTGAGGTCACATTCATCGAATCTCGCCCCATCCAACTTTGCACCATTGAAATTTGCGCCTATCAAACTCTCCCGCGAAAAGACTCGACCTCGCAAATCCTTGCCTGAGAAATCTCCACTAACTGTCATGACGCATCCTTTCGCGACGTTCAGACATGTGCGAATTCTTCCATTCTCATCTCTTTGTCATTGGTGCGTAATGATAGGAGTTCCCTGGAGACAAAACCTTTAGTCATCACAATTCAAAAGATTGACGCAGAGCACGTCCGAGTCGACAGCGATGTTCCAGATGCCTTCGTCTATTCCTGATGATGCCAAAGTGTTGATGCCGATAAGTTCTCCTCGACTGTTGACTAATGGACCACCTGAGTTTCCACGATTCAACGTTGCCGAGGTGTAGTTCCAGTAGTTGTCGTGCACGTAACCGATATAGCCGAATGTCACGTATCGCTCAAGGGTCAGCCCTAGATCAACATCCAGGGGATTGCCGATTGCCATTGTCCACCAACCTCGTTTAGCGAAAGTCTCACTCTCTTTCAGGAAGGGAACTTGAACGTCGATCTCGATCAAGGCGAGGTCATTCTCCGGGTCGGCTCGGACGACGGTTCCTAGCGTCGTCTGACCAAGCTCTTCCCCATGTCGGATTCTGACGCTCTCGCTACTCTCCCAACACTCGTCGATTACGTGATAATTAGTTACAAGGACCGACTGCGCAGTCCCCCCCTCAGGAATGATGTCCAGAGCGAAACCGGTTCCTCCGCCATCTCCACACTCGATGTCAACAACTGACTGCCCTACTCTCGCAATGAGTGCTTCGACATTGATGGGAGATTGGAACAGGTTTTCTTCGTTGATCGCCGATTCGATTACTGGATCTTGGGAACTCTCTTTAGTCGAATCTGATTTAAGTCGCTCATCAAACCGTGACTCAAGGACTGAGATTCGACGGTTGGACCTGTCGAGTTGTGTGACTAGACCAAATATGACAAACAGAAGAGCTACCAATGAGACTCCGAGGAAGACAATCGCCTTTCGGGATGCCAGATCGCGCTTCACATCTGACTTCGGATTATCTGTTGGGGTGAGCGAAAGACTCGGGTCAGTCATACCCGTCAAAGTAGCCAGCCGGTGTTCAATATTTGCGGACTCGGGACGGTTGGTTCCGATGGGGGGGTGGTGACGTCAACAACACCCAGCGAGTTGACGCTGCTGCACGAACTGGCGCACTTCATTGCTGGAATGGATCATGGGCCGGGGTTTCGAGAGGTGTATGTGGGGTTGGTGGGGAGGTTTGTGTCAAGGGAGCTCGGTCTAAGGCTTGCTCGGCATCACAATCCACCCCCGAGGGCCACTTAACGCGAACGCTTCCTAGGAGAGCGCTGCTCCACACGCCCAGCGAGTGCGGTCATCACAAATGCGAGGCCGACGCAGTCGTGATAGTTGTGGCTTAGCCCGTTTGCCCACTTCTTCTTTGCGGTTGGCGTGATGGCATCAAATGATCCTTTGGCCAGGATCTGTCTGCGTACATAAAGAATCCTCTGTGCAGCATTGTTCGGCCCGTGCATCGCGGGAACCTTGTAGCCGACAGCTTCCATGTAGCTGGCAAGCGGATGCTTGTTCATGCCCTTGCCAATGGATGACTTTCTTTGTCTAATCACCAGATTCAGTTGACGTGCCATCGGTTTGGCGTACTTCTTTGCATCTACGAGGTTGTCTGCCCACCATTGACGTTCGCTTTCGGAGAGTTCGAGGGTGTTGGAGATACCTTCATGTTCGCGACTTGACCATGCAGCAATGATCCGCTGCTCTGCTTCTGCACGGGTGCGTATGGCTCTTAGCGCTTCCTGGACAGTTTCTGCGATTACTTGTCCTTTGGCGTGGCCGTGTGATGCGGCACTCCATAGTTCTGGTTCGATTATGTATACGGACCACGTTCCCTCGCAAGCATGGCCGAGCAGCGACTCGGGATCTTTCATTCGGCTTTCGAAGTCGATGTAAATGGCGCGCCGCCACTCGAGTGGCTGGATCTGCCTTAGCGCCTTCGCCACAACAAACGACGTTTATTCATCTTTCGCTACAACCGTGTCGAAGAGACCGATCCTTCTCAATTTGGGGTGCGAGTCGATTCCTGTGTATGACAGAGAAGAGTCTTCGTAACGGCGGAAGTTAAGCACAGCCTGATTCATGTGGGTCGCATTGAAGACCCCAAGCGACACCAGTGTCTCGAAGTCCTTGACGCTGAGGCCCGTCACTTTCTTGAACAATTCAGGCTCGAGCTTGGTGATTACATCGCGAAGGGTGTTCTCGCGATAGTCGGTGAGGTACATGAACGCCGGTATTCGTGTGGCGAACTTGATCAGCTTTTCTTGAATCTGCTTGCGTTTTGACTTGTACTCCTTCTCTTCTTCTGTTAGCACCTTCTTCTGCTTGTCGGTGAGCTTCTCGCCTTTGGCGCGCTTCGTGTCGCGAACGGCTTCGCTCTTGTTCACCACAGTTTCAAAGATGCTGCGGCCCAGTGCACGGAAGCCCTCAATGTTCATGATTGCGTCCATTGCAGCTTTGTTGCCCATGATTCGCTTCAGCGTTTCGTTGTCGACGTTTACAAGAATTGCAGATTGCCATTTGCGAGCGAGCAGGGTCGCCGAGGTGCCTGACAACGCGATGTCGAGAATGCTCCCGGCGTCAATCTGCGTCATGTTGGATCCGTCGTAGGCCAGCACCGGCAGAAACTTGACCAGCTCTTCAACTGCGAGTTCTGGATTCGAGATTTCGGGTGAGAGGCCTGCACCGTAGTCTGCGATTTGACGAAGTGCACGTGTGGGCGCAAAATCAAAAATGAAGCACACCGGTTTGATTATCGCTTCTTCGTGGGGGTTGTCACCGTTTGGATTCTTGATTGACCATGGAGACTGCACGCGGAATGCCGACTGGAAATATGTCTCTGGCGACTTCAGATTGCGGAGCATAAGAATCGACGACCACTGCGGCACAGTGACACCGGTCGTCAACTTTCCGCACGACAGCGTGATCGTCTTTGAATCGATGCCACTTCCTATCGCCTTGCGAACGGGCGGGAGGGCCTCGAGACCGATACCGGCACCCGCACCTGCGACGGTTAGCACTTTGTAGTCATGCCAGAACACGTTGTGGCGCTCGCCGAGAAGATTTGCCATCGCATGGCATGCGGCGACGTTCGGCAGGAACCAGAATGAATGTTGCATGTAAGGCAAGAGACGTGTGTCGGAGTATGGGAACGGCGGCCGACTACCAACCTTGAGTACATCGACCTGGGTTGGCATGTAGGCGCCTCGGATGACGTCTAGCCACTTCTGCACGTCTGTCTTATATTTGAAGGTCGCCGATGTTCTGGTGCCGGTTGCCTCGAAGAATGCGTTCAAGTCAAATTCGTTGAATTCGCCCTGCTTGGCAATTGCGATGAGTTCTTCAGGCATCTGATACGTCATGAGTCGCATCTCGGGCAGTGCAGCGTAAGGGTTCCACTTGTCAGGGTGCTTTGCGGCGAAGGCTTGCTTGGCGCGTTGTTCGTCGGTGTAAGTCCAGTTGAAGATCTGCTCTTCGATGAACTCCCCCGTTGCTAGCGCCTTAAACGGGGTGCCCGAGAGGTATAGGTAGGCGCGAGTCGTAATCGGAAGAAAGTCATCTTCTGATTCGTTGAGTTCGTCGAGCGCCTCGTCAAAATCTTGCAGACCGTCGCCAAACTCGCCTTGTAGCTCTCTCTTCGCCTCCCCCTCATCCTCGCCCTCAAAAAGTTCCTTGGCGCTGTCACGCCAGGCGCCGAAGTGGTATTCGTCGAAGATCACGAGATCCCAGTTCATCTCGTGGACCCATTCGTTCTTAGCCTTGATCATGCCGGTCTTCTTGTCGCGGCCAAGTAGGTCTTGGAACGAGCCAAAATACACGAGCGGCTTGTCTTTCTTGGCCTTCTTCGGATCACCTGCGTAATCTTTGGAGAAATACTGCCAGCCAGCGAAGTCAACGTGAGAAACAAGGTCGGTCTTCCAAGCATCTTCAACCGCCGGCTTAAAGGTGACGACTAGAACCCGTTTCGCTTCTAGCTCCTTTGCAAGGTGGTAAGAAGCGAATGTCTTGCCAAATCGCATCTTCGCGTTCCACAGGAACCTCGGCACCGCTTCCTTGTCATCACTCCAGATGCTGCGGAAGTACTCAGAAGTCTTTTTGACCGCTGCCTTCTGTTCGGCGCGCATCGGGAACGTCTCACTGCGAATGTCTACATGAGCCACACCAGTGCGCAGTTCATTGATTGCAGCGATGACGTCTTTGGCGGTGCATCGCATCCACTCTCCTTCTACGCACTCAAAGCCTTTCTCCTCGAGTCGCCGACGAACTGTAGAGTCACGAAAAGTTGTTCCAGCATTGCCCTCGGCAAGCTCGTCTACCTGAACGACATACTTGACGCGATTGACGCCCTGTGACTGGATGATTCGAACATTTACATCGGCTTGAGTCGTCTGGCCGACCTTCAGACAACCCTTGAATTTTGGGAGCTCAGTCGTAGACCATGCGTAGATTCGCAACTTCGCCGGCTGCTTTTCCGGAAGCAGCTCCTCGATTGACTTACTCACCGTCAAGATTCATCGGACGTATCATGCTCTCAACGAATGCAATATCGGCCTTCGTCAAACCGTATTTCTGATACAGCTTTTCATCCGTCCACTCTTCGGCAAAGTCCTGCATCGGGACTAGTTCGTAGACCTTCCTAGTTGCATTCTGTGAAGGCTTCTTTTGTAGAACCAAAAACCGAAAGAGTTTTGTTTGAATGTACGAGATGACGTTTAAGCACTCAGACTTACTCTTGAATGGGCCGACGGCAAGATAAGTTTCTGTACTTGCGGTGTTTGGTCCACCCACAAAGGGACGCCCGAGGATTACATGCGGGAAGGAATCGCTGCCGCTTGCCAAGAAAGGAATAAATACCTTCCACTTCTTGAGAAGGTTGAAGGAATCATTGATCTGCCTCTCAGATACGAAATCCGAGCCACCGACTCGGAACACCTCAACGTCTCCTGTCGAACGTTTTGACTTGCCCCTATAAGTGCTATCCAAACCGAAGGGGCGCCTCACGCTCACGCAATCGCTGAAACTGCTACCAGCAGGCAAAGCCAATGTCTGGCAATCTCCACCCCACTCCTTTACAGAAACCTTTTTCAGAATGCTGATCGCCTCGTTGTAGCGGACGAACACATCTAATCCCGGCTCGAGGAGTGGGCGAATCGCCGTTGAAACAAGCTTTCCTTTGTCGTAGGTTCTTACGCGAACATCACCTGATGAGTTGCGGTTCCACAGGAAGTAGCACACGCCCCCTTTGATTTGTACTCCAGGAAAGACATCGGAGGAATCGGGAAAGTCGTCAATGCTTCGGATTTGGGTGTCATTCAACATTCGAGCTCGAAACTCGTCCAGACCCTTACCCCCAGCAAACCAGCGTGCCGGAACCACCATTGCAACGAAACTGGGCTCAAGCTTCTTCGCTTGCTCAACAAAGTACTGGTAGATAGGTGCAGCACTTGTCCCAGAGCCGCCCCCATCACTCAGTTGATATGGGGGGTTACCAACAACTACATCAAATTTCATTTCTTCTCCAAACATTGACTTAGCCGCATTACTTGGATTACTGCTGTGAATAAATGCATACGCGTGACTTTCTTGGCTCTGAAGCCTTGAGTACTCCGCCTTGCTCGCCCCGCAGAATCTGCACAGCCCATCGTGCCAAGTGTGTTCAGTTCTCTCAAACCACACATTGCCTTCTTCGGTCTTAAATCCCCGTCCCACCGAGTGAATCCCATTCGCGAACTTCGAGCAATAGAGACTTCGGCGAGCCAACAGGCTGGTGAGCTCAGTGATTGCTATTCCATAGACCTGCTTGGTCAAGATGTGATTGATCCGCTCGGTGAGGTCGGGGAATTCCTTCTCTAATCCAAGTGTTAGGCGCTTAACAATCTCTCGAAGAAATACTCCAGACTTCGTGCAGGGGTCAAGGAAAGTCACCTCTTTGTTGTGCCAGATGCCTGCCCCGCCATTGGCTTCGGCCCAAGACGCCTCGAGAGTGTCGAGCATCTGATTGACGAGTTCCGGAGGAGTGAAAACTTCGTCGTTTGAGAGGTTGGCGATACACATCAGCACATCGGGATTGTGCGGCTGCAGTTGTAGTGGCGCCTGCATCATCGAGCGAGATCTCCCACGGTCATTGGTTCATGTGCATTGATCGGAACAAAGACATCATGCTCCTCAAGAAGTTCAAAGAGAGAGCCTCCGATTGCCGATCGCTGTGTTAACGAATCGTAGCGAAAATCTCGGCGTTGGAACTTGCCTGTACCGAGATAGCCCCACTCTGGGAATGTGATTGGGCCGCCCGTTGGGGTGAGAAGAGTGAGTGCATCGCCATGAATGATATTCGCTTCGAGCACCGTCTGGGCGGCCCGTGACCATTCTGAATCTGGCCCAAGGCCAACGAAGTCATCAAAGATCTGTTGGAGATTGTGACGGCATTCCTGAACATTGTCTTCAAGGAGTTCAATTCCGTAGACGCACATCACAGCGAATAACGCATAGTGCTTGCGCTCAAAGTCACTCTGCTTGTATCGCGCATGGACGGTTGCCAGCTTGCGCCGAAGCACAGGCTTAAGGAAGTTGCCGGACCCACATGCCGGTTCAAGGAATCGAGAGTCGATGCGCTCAGACTCGACCTTGACCAAGTTGAGCATGTCCTCAACCATCCACTGGGGTGTGAAGACTTCACCATGATCGGCGACTCGCTCGCGCGAGCGAATCAGCGATTCCGCGGGTAGGTCAGCGTTCGTGGTCATCGCCGAGAGGCTGTGCTGGCTGGACATGATCTTGAGGGTTTACGCACGCAGAGTGAGACTATGTGACGGGTGTTCAGAGCCTGCAGTTTCGGCAGGGGTCTCGCTTCATCTTCACCAAGTACTCGGGGCCCGATTCAATGGGAGCGTTGACACCACCTTCATCACGAACCTTCTTTCGACCCTCGTCGAATGTTCGACAATTGACGTCAAAGTGGTATCTCCGACCACCGGCCGAAAAGAAGACCGTTGGTGAGCCTTTAGACTTACAGATCGAGCAGGTCGTCTCGGTTAGGCCGTGGATGCAGTCGTTGTTTCCCATACCCCCCATCAGACAAAAGATATCCCACACCTCTACGAACCGGCATTTCAGCGCATCTGTCAGGATCCAAGGGCCGAAACATCGTCCAACCCCTAGATACCTTTGATGCCGTGGAACTTCACAAGGCCAAGAAAATAGACCTCAAGTCTCATCCAACCTTCAATGAAAAATGGCTCCAAGACCGAATCGTTGAAGACACCGGGATTCTCGACCTGGGCGACGTGGTGGTGCGCCATGTAGAGAGAACACAGCCACACGGCGGACGTCTCGACTTGCTGCTGGAAGATTCCGAGGACGAGGTGCGATACGAAGTTGAGATTCAGTTAGGAACCGTTGATGAATCCCACATCATTAGAACAATCGAATACTGGGATACGGAACGACGCCGATACCCTCAGTATGACCACATTGCTGTCATTGTTGCCGAAGAGATTACTTCACGGTTTTTCAACGTCATCGGCTTGTTCAATGGATTCATCCCGCTCATCGCGATTCAACTCTCCGCTCTTGAAGTCAACGGTGCGATGACACTTCTCTCTACGCGAGTTCTGGACGTCACATCGCTGGGCACCGAAGAAGAGGACAGTCCCGAACTTGCTACCGACAGGAACTATTGGGAAAAGAAGTCGACCAAGAGCATGCTCGAACTCGTTGACTCCCTTGTTGATACGGCTCGGAAACTCGATCCTCGATTGGTCGCCCGATATAACAAGTTCTACATTGGATTGGGCATCGACGGAATCGCGAACAACTTCATTTCATTCAAGCCAAGGAAGAAGCACGTATGCCTCCAATTTAAGCTTCCTCAATCTGCAGAAATTGACGAACAACTTGAAGACACCGGCCTCCAGCTACTCAATTACGACAAGCGATGGAGTCACTATCGAATTCAACTGACCCATGAGGACTTGCAGCAGCACTCTGATTTTCTGCTGGGGCTAATGCGGCAGGCGTACGATCGTCGGAATTCTTAGATAGTTGCCTTGGACGCATTGCGGGTAGAAACCTGAAAGCGTCACTGCAAAGTTGATACCGGAGTATCAGTTTGCAGCCCTACCCCACATCCCCAAACTTCGGCTCGCGCTTCTCGAAATTCGCGGTGATCGCTTCCACCTGGTTGGGTGAGCCGATCAGTTTGACTCGGCGCCGAGCGGCAGGCCAACCGCACTACTTCTGGCAATAGTCGCTGGTTGCCTCGCCATTGGAATATGGCAGCTTCTGCGCAGCCGTTCGGTCGGCGTCTGAGAACACGTTGCCCTCGTACCAACAGACGGAGTACATCGAATATCTCGTATCAGCGTTCGAGGTGAAACCGGCGGCAAGCTTCGCGTTTTTCGAGCGCAAATCTACGATTCCGAGGTCCATGAAGGTGCCGAATGAATCAGGCCCCGCAGGAGCAATCATGCCAACTTCTGTGGCGATGATTTGACCTTTCGTGATCGAGAAACCAGTGACGAAGGTTTCTCGTGAGTCACCCTCGCGTGCCGCCGGAATGGTGTCGAGCACGTTCTTCATGACCTCTGACGGCACGCGAAGGTGACCGCGACG
>Ga0214923_10001530_pt1 | contig 32685 bp, 29 predicted proteins | sample LL1510_MetaG_FD_177993 | JGI IMG/M metagenome (GOLD analysis project Ga0214923, IMG submission 177993) | Freshwater microbial communities from Lake Lanier, Atlanta, Georgia, United States - LL-1510 | ecosystem: Environmental > Aquatic > Freshwater > Lake | place: USA: Georgia | collected...
GTGCGATAATTTTTATGTCATCTCACATACAGACCGACGTCGCGTTATTAAAGATTATCGCACGCTTGTAAACTCAAACTTCTTCATCGGGGCACAGCCAGAAACCCTTCAAAAAGATAAACTTACTCAATTGTACAAACAGAGGTATTCCGTTACTGACAAGGCGGATGGGGAGCGTTATTTCCTTTTCATAGATTCCTATTCAAGAGGATACTTTATTGATTCTAATGTGAACACTGTTATGCAAACGGACCTCAATATAAATCCAAATATCAAGTCGACAATCATGGATGGAGAAATTGTACGCACTCCGACTACAATATCATTTTTAGCATTTGATATGGTTGTCTATAATGGATTAGACCTAAGAGGAAAAGGAGAATTTCTACTTGAACAACGATTGGGGCTGCTTACAGAAGCGTCAAGGTCTATTTTCAGCAATGAACGATACACAGTAAGTGTCAAGGAGTACATCTTCCGTAACGTGTTTCTTGGATCAGAAGTCTTGTTATCTACACCCAGATTTTACCTAAACGATGGTCTTATTTTTACTCCCATGGATGAGCCATATCCCCTTGTGAGAAAATGGCCAGGATTACTTAAATGGAAACCTTCCGAGTTAAATACAATTGATTTCTACTCGGTGAAAAGATCACGTGGTGAATGGGAGTTGTATGTACAACACGTTGAAAAACAAGGAGATAAGCCCATTTCGACAAAAGTTTTGTTTAATATAGACAAATTGACAGGCACTCATAGATTCTCCAATATAGCTGGCTTCACACATTTTAGTGAAGACACGATTGACCCAACTACAGGACTCCCTTTTCAAACAAACACAGTTATAGAATATACCTATAGCCGGAGTGACAACAAGTTTGTTCCCATGCGCACACGATGGGACAAAACTGCAAATCAAAATAAACATGGAAACTTTAGCGAAGTAGCTTGCAATATCTTCTACAACATTGTGAATCCTGTGGAACCAGAACTTCTATTTAGATTTGGTGTTCCGGAGCAAGACTACTATTTTGAACGGATGAGAAAGTTTCATAACAAGATCAAGGAACATCTGTATCTCAAGTACTGCAAGTCTACAGAAATGCTACTTGAGTTGTGCTCAGGAAGAGGAGGAGACATACACAAATGGATTTACAACAAGGTGCAAGCTGTTCATGGATATGATATATCAGAAAAAAATATCGCAGAGTGCAAACGGCGTCTCGAAAACTTGGAGGAAACTCGACGTGTTAAATATAAATTCGATTTCCATCGACTTGACCTCAACAAACCTACTGCTAGCTCCGAGATTAGAACACGCAATCCACAAGGTTTTGACAATGTGTGTTGTCACTTTGGCATTCACTACCTTGACCTAGTAAACGCAGCAGAAATAATATCAAACAACTTGAAAGAATCTGGGCATTTTGTAATGACCTATTTGGATGCTGAGCGCTTAGACACCCTGATAGGTAATAATCAAATCGTCTATAAAAAGAGCGAACATTCGGTAGTATATTTTGTAAAAAAGAGTCCAGGAGCTATACGCATTGTACTCAATGGCAATAATATTCTTGGAGAAGGTAGTGACGAGACTATTGTTGACTTTCAATTACTTGAAACCCTTCTTAAAGAAAGAGGCGTGTATCTCGTGGAAAAAGCTTTGTTTAGCGAATTTGCGGAATTCCCATCAGATTTTAACGAATACGAACGGGATATTTGTGGACTCAATGCATTTGCTGTATTCAAGAAAAAGGAGAATATAGTACCAAGAATCATGTCCTCATGTACATTTAAAAATTACAATCTTACATACACTCAAGCAATCGACCTACACAAGGATGATCTGTCAGTCATTAAAGTTCAAACAAATCACGACGTCTTTGATATACTGAATTGCATCGAATTCAAGTACTACAAGAATGAATATGAAGTAACACAAGTGGACTCCAACTTTGGCTCCGATCTTGATATACCTGTGAAATACGTCCCAGATGTATTCAACTTGATTGATTACAATGTACCCGTTAAAACATTGTTCATTACACAACATACTTTTACTGTTACCCAAAAGTCAGATGGACCCGAAGAACAAACCGCCACGCACAACAACTGGTACATCGTTCTACACAAATCAAAATTGTTGTTCAACATACCAACAATAGACACTCCAAACGAACAGGAATCTGATACAGGTACTACAGACGCCATCAGTACCCCACAAGGGGATACTCCAAACGAACAGGAATCTGATACACGTACTACAGACGCCATCTGTACTCCACAAGGGGATACTCCAAACGAACAGGAATCTGATACAGGTACTACAGACGCTAACAGTACCCCACAAGTGAATACTCCAAACGAACAGGAATCTGATACAGACGCCATCAGTACTCCACAAGGGACTACAGATGCCAATAGTAATCCAGAATTGAATGCTTCAAACGAACAATCGGATACTGCTAGAGGTCCAAGTACAGCAGAATTGTATCAATTTGTTGAGAACAATCCCAAAAAGGTGACGGTCAAGATGCTCAAGGACGCGTTGTCATTGTTGGGGATCAAAACAACGGGTAAAAAAGAAGATCTTGTTGCCCGTTTCCTTCAAGTAAAATTGACTTAAAGACAACAATCTATGTATTGTACAGTATGTCAAGGTACAAGTTGACGAGATTACATCCGACGGAGTTTGATCTCACAAATTTACATTTTCGTAAGATTACAAATGCATATAATCCAGACGAACGATATGGTTATGACCAAAAATTAAACGATTTTCGTAATCAAATTGATAATATTACATCGGACAATTGGAAAAAAGTGCGGTGGTACATCAACGAATATGATTTTCTAGTTAAGGATCCCATTATAAACAGGGCGTTTTACAAGTATTGGGAAATTATTAACGAGTTTGATATTTTTGAAGACTATGTTGTAAAGGATGACATTATTCTTCACGTGGCAGAGGCTCCGGGAGGATTTATTCAGGGAACCAATATATATCTGCAAATTGATTCAATTCAACGTGTAGAGCCGCAGCCTGTTGTTATGGATAAAGATGGGTTTAAGACTGTACAATCAAAAAGAAAAAACAAACGAGATTACATAGTTTATTCAATTTCACTTAACAAGGATCTTCCACAGTATAAAATGTACAACTTGCCGACATACAATAAAAACGTTGTCAACAAACATGTATGTGTGACTTATGGAAAGGACCATACAGGAGACATCAACAACTTTGAAAATGTGATGCATTTGCAAAAACTAGCAAGGCGAAATTTTTACCTGATTACCGCGGATGGTGGTTTTGATGAGGGGATCGACTTTAACAACAAAGAACAACTTCATTACAACTTGATTTTAAGCGAAATAAAGACTGCGATTGCACTTCAGAAAGAACATGGTCATTTTGTGCTAAAGGTGTTTGATATTTTCACTGAAACAAGTTTACACTTGTTGTATTTGTTGTACTTGTCCTATAAGGAAATGTATATCTACAAACCAAAAACAAGTCGACCCACAAATTCAGAAAAATACGTGGTGTGCAAATTTTTTCAGTTGTCCGAAGACACTCGCGACTATATTGTTTCCATGTTACAACCAACAAAAGGCAAGGCATTTACTGTTTTTAGAAACATCCCTGAATCCTTTGTAGAGTCAATTAGGTACATCAATACAAATATGGTCCAGAAACAATGCGCATTTTTGAAAAGAGCTATTGATCTTTGTAATGACGAGTCATTCTTACAAAATTATGAAACGCAAGTTGAATCCCTTGTAGATTTACGTAAAGAAACGTTTCACCAATGGGAAGAAGCCTACAACTTGGGCACGTACATCTGACCAATGTGATATTTTTTGTGTGTAAAATATATATAGTAAAAATGCACTGCATTGACAATAAACATGACTACAAGTAAGATTACGATAGTATACAAATAGGGCCGTATCGCCCTTAGAGCATAGCTTGTAATCATGTCGACAATGTATTTGAGTTTTTCTTTGTTCTTTTGTTTTTTGAGTTCTGTATATGAGTAATCTACAAGGTTACTACACAAAGAGTCTACTATACTCATATATTTGTTGTCTATTACCAAAAAATGAATTATTGAGAGATTCCGCATTTAAAAACAACGATATATATCGGATTAAAAGGATGTCTGAACCCTCTGTAATTACCCTTGATCCTACCAATTCAACAAAGATTATGGCTCAATACATAGAGCTAGCCCAAACCAAAGGCGCGTTTGATTTAAATGAAGCTGAACTACTTAAACGAGCAAGTGATGTATTGTTATCAGGTGCAAAGGACAATGAATTGAATTTGGTGAATTCTAAACAAATTCTTGTGCAAGGTATTTACAAAGGTCAAAAACAAGGTGCATTTACATTGAATGACGCTGCATTACTCAGCAAGGTGGTCAAGTATGTCCTTAGTACTCTAAATGAACCCGTTCCACCGGCACCTCTAGTGGATGCACCTGTACCTTCACCGGATGCACCACAGGCAATTGTACGTCCACAACAAGACATTGAGGAATCTGAATCAGATGATTTGTCTAGTTTAGCTGATCCTATTCCACTCAAGCCCAAGGAAATTTAACTAGAAAATTTTTACAAAGTAACTGCCATCATATTCTGCGCCTGTCTTATTAAGTGAAATACTTGAATTTGGTGGCCAGTTGACACTCAAGAATACATTCGTGTTGTATCCTGGAGCTCCAGAAGTTCTTACAATATGTGGTTGTTGAAAACCTTCGCTTTTAGATATGTTAAATATTCCGCACGGACCATTTAGGACCAAATTTGTTACTGTCACTACAAACGATCCTTTAACGTTGTTTGAAATGACACTTGAATTTGTATTAGATAGATTTATTGTTTGAGTTGTTCCCAATGTGTCGATGTATTTTTTGGTTGCAGCATCTTGGGGCTGAATGGGGTCTTTTACATTCACAATGTTTGTCAAGTTGCCGCTCGTGGATAACATATCAATAGTACATCCTGAAATGGCACTTGTGTTGACTGCGGAGTTACTTACAGTGGATCCCGTGAGAACGGAACCATTAAAGTACCCGTTCCCTTCGAAAAAGAATGACATATTCTTTACAAATTATAGTTACACAGCATTTATTTTAGGAAATCCACACGCACACTCCTAATGTTTAGATAAAATTGAATTTAAAAGGTAACAAGGAGTATTTTGTAGCCAAATGTCTTTTATTGCCAAATCCGTCAACTTTAGTCAAACAGATTTTTTGAAAGCGAATTTCCTTGCAAAAGCAGCAGAAACATACAATAAAGCGTATTCGGGTGAAAGGGAACGTCCGGTAAAGGAACACACTACATTTTTTGTACCAAATAATAATAACAAGTACTATTTGTTTGTCATCAACAAAAGTCTCATAGAACAGCGTGGAAGTGCTTTTGATATTTTGTATTTCTTTCCATCGTCTTATCTATGCACATCTCCTGTAGCCTCTGTTCCTGTAAATGTAGCGTCTGATTTCTATATTGAAACTGAATCTGTGTTTAGTGGATCCGATGGAGGTCTGTTACTAGAGGGATACCTTTATATTGGAGCTGACGGAAAGCAAACAATGATGCTAACAGATTTTCTTGTAAGAGGTGATACAGTAGTTGACCTTGATTATCCATTGAGACACACATTACTTGTAGAACTGATACGGAATGTAGGCATACTAAATAATCATACTAAAATTACTGTTCATCCATTTGTATCATCTGAAAATGACACTCTTATGTCAGTTATCAAAAACAACTTTGTTTTTTGTGATCAACTAGTGTGTACTGAAGTCATAACTGATGGATACAAGAAAAGTCTCCAACTTGAAATGCCAATTGAACCAGTTGAAATAAATCAAATCATTGTCAAGGAAAAGTATCCAGATACCTATTCTGTCCTCGACAAGTATGGACTAAAATGCGGCATACTTTACATAAAAGGTATTAGCGAATCACGTTACATGAGAGGTATTATGCAATTTCAACAACGGACAATTGTACCTTGTAAATTTAATAATACATTTAGAAAGTGGCAACCAGTCTTAAATAGCTAATACATTGATTCCATTCTTACCCACTTGTTACAAATCCACTTGTTTCCATTAGACACGGGGTTGCCACCGTGCATCGAGTTTTCTAATATTTTACCTTCATTGTCTGTGTTGAAAAACACAACCGCTTTGCCCTTTTGAGGCTTAACAGACTTGTCTAATTTTGGAAATGCGGTTTCTCCTCCTTCGTAATCATCATTAAGATACACAAGTAATGTCATATACCGCGGCCCTCCTTTTTCATTCATTCTTTTACAAAATTCGATGTCTCCAACACACGGATCATAATGAGGGTTGAAAAATCCGCCTTGGGGATACTTTACAACTTGCAGCGTTTCCTGGTGACTTATAGGCTTTCCACTTATTTCAGCTGCCTTTTGGGATATCTTTAAGATAAGGTGATCCACCGAGTTGTCTAACCAACACTGCTCGCTTACTCTGTGTTGGTCATCTTGATTATCTTTTTCAGATGTGTATACCTGGCTCTTATGTAAACCTGCTTCTGTTGATAATTGGATGATCCTGTCACACTCATTGTGTGTGAGAAAATTTGGGTACTCAAAAACAATTTCTTCTGACTTGTTAACGGAAAAATGCGATCGAACATTAAACACACATAACCACAACAAAATTCCTACCACAACCGTGATGAAAACTATTACATGGACTTCCATATGTTACTTTAAAACAAAAATTTTTAATTCTCTAATTCACATGATTATTTTTCTTGGTAACATGTAAATTGTGGTAAAATGAACAGAACATCTGATGATCAATGTTATATTCAACGTAAAGACATCGACAATAACAAAAAGCTTAAATTTGTAACCACATCCCATAGAGACCTACTGGACGCTAAAAAGGAAATGAACTTTTTTGGCATTGGTATTCGCGATCAACTTTTTGTCCCTGAAGAAGCTATGGACACATCATCAGATTTACGTAATGGCACCCTTACAAACTTTGCCGTACGCCAAAATCTAGGCCAACTTCCATTGCCAACATTGCCTAGCAAATACCAAACCGCTCACGGAGCACTAAATGATACTGATTTCCAAGTGTATCTTTGGGAAACCGACCGCAAAGCTTGTAAACCAAAAGGGACCGAACATTATCTCAGGTCATTTGGTATATTCGATGACGCACAAGGCATTGAAACCCCGCGTGCCGAACTCAGCGTAGAAAATGAACTTCGCTGTGGAAAGTCTACTCGATTTACTTAGTTAGTATACATTCCTAAAAGCCAATGCATCACGTCGTTTTTGCAAGGTGACAATTCGAAATACCAGTGTGTGTTGAAGAGCTTTTGTAGGAACAAGCGTGTCAGACCCGAAATTCCATGGCGTTCCTGTGTTGTCCGTAATAGTAATCGTCATTTTATCCAAGCTAGCCTTAGGCGTGGTAAACAATTTCGGAGTGTTTTCGTGAATGCGCTTGTCTATCGTAATGAATCCTCCAGCTGTAGTTGCGTTTGCAAGCGCCAAAAATGCAAATGAATCTGCTATTTGCTTGTTGCTGCTAGTCATCACATCGTCTATTTCGTCAATCCTTAGCAAGAGATATGGCTCCTGTGTAATTGAGTTTTTATCAGGAATAATAGCATTAATCAATTCGATTTCTTTTATGTTTCGAAACTCCGTTGGAAATCGAGTTACGTAACTATTAGGGTTGGGATACACACTTGTATCACGATCCCCTGAGTTAATAAAAAGATAATCTATACGCTCCTCATACTGAATGTCTGGCTCGCCCACAACACTTAATCCACTACTGGGCTTGTAGACACTTGAATAGTCATTTGTATTGTAGTCATTTGCATTGAACTCTGTGTACACACCCTTTGACATTTACACGATACATACAAAAAAAATAAAACGTTTCGCCGAAAAATTGACTAAAATACACCAACGTTTTGATTAATTAATGGAGACAGTGTCCATACCATTGGCGGATATTGATGTGTGTTGCATTTGCTTATCACAATGCTGCTTGTCACAATTTTCATTTCAATTACCTTGTTGTCGCAATATTATTCATACAAACTGTTTCTTGGAGTATTTTGCCAGAATACATAAAAACAACGTGGTGTGTTGTCCATTGTGCAGACAAGGTTTGCCAATGGACTTGATTTCTAACTATTTTGAACAACGTCCATACACTCCCAGCGTAATATCTTTAGCTGATGTGTACTTTCCACGTCGTTCTAGAGCCTATACCGGTTTCATGATTATCTATATGGCATTCATTTACATTGCATTGGTTGTCACGACTATTTTTACCATCCAAATGCTTATTTTGAACAGGTAATTAAAATTGAATCTTTGAGAGCTAAATGCTAAACCCAGAGATGGCATCCTGGGTACAATTATTGTCATTACTGTTTACAATATGCATCGAAGCATCCGTCGTCTACTTGTGTTCTATTGAGTTTTCAAAAATTTACATGTCGTATGCAAATGTGACATTGACTTTGCGTCAACGCGCATTCGTCCTAAGTATGTATAGTTCCGGTGTGTTGTGTATTGTTGGATTGTATTTTAACTCGATACTCTACTACAATTCATTTGACATTAAACAATACATTACTAATTTTACCTTGTATGACTTTGCATTGTCAAAAATCTCCATACATATGTTCACAGGCTATCTCATTATGGACCTCTCTATTGGAATGCGTGATTATCGTTCTTACATCAATTCACTTACAGGATACGTTCACCACATTGTGTACATCTTTGTAAATATACTGTCCCTTTACACAGGATTGTATCCATTGTATTGCATCTTTATGATTGCTGAAATTCCAACGTTTATTCTGTCAGCTGGGAGCGTATATCCAAGGTACAGAAGTGATATATCTTTTGGCATAACCTTTGCATTGACACGTATTGTGTACTTTACATTTATTATTTACATTCTAAGACAATTCAATGTTATCGTGTACTTTGCAATCCCTATCCTTTTTCTACATGTTTACTGGTTTTATCGCTTTGTAATTCGTCAATTGAAGACCTGCATTTAATTATACTTGAACACAATCTGTAATGAAGTGTGTTCAATAATATTCACTAAACCGTAGTAATTTTCAATGTGTAATCCGTCGTACCACCAAGCCCATTAGGGAATGGTCTATACATCAATTGAGGTGATCCATTTGCAGGCCATTGCATATCCAATTGATCATTGTGTGAACCTTTTACAGATATGATTCTTGTAATTGTTCCAGGGATAGAATCAATATTCACACGTCCAATCATAAATATAGCATGAGCACGAAGAGTGTCGCTTGATGGACGGACATGGATAGTATACACACCATATGTCTTGGGAAAGTTTGGAATTGTCACAGGTGTCATAGTGTTGTTTGTCAATGTCATGTGAATAGTAATGTCCGCTTGCGAACCGTTGATGGTATTTGTGGTAACAGAGTCAGAGACGAGACCGTCAATGTGCAAGTTGCTGTAATGAGCTGTACTTACAGGATCTGTTGTAGGATTCTTGTTACTGCAAATAAATGCCCATTCGTTATTGTATTCGTCCCATATTGCCATTACAAAGTGACATGGGAATAGTGCGTACACAGAAGATGTATCAGGAACAGTTGAAAAGTCCATTCCTTCAACCGGTGTTGGATCTTTTAGTAATCCAGTTTGTTCAGATGTGCTATACACAGTTGCAATTTTCGTATTGCCCACGTAGCTTTTGATTCTTCGGACTTGTCCGGCACCTGTTCCCGAGGTGATCTTAATCCACCAACCTGAATAATAATCATCCGTTCCATTTGCACTTGGCCCAAGATTCACCGTCGTCACCGAATTACCTCCATTGGCAACTGTCCCAGTTTCGTCAGCTGTGTCTGCGACAACGTCTCCATAACCATTGTCGTTTGCATATTGATACCGTTTTACAGCTAATCCCCCATCACTTGATCCTCCAGGAGCATTGTTGACAACAATGATATTGTCATTGATAGTGACAACAGTAGATTCGACAGCCGTAGTAGTACCCTTGACCTCAAGGTCACCATAGATAGTTGTAACACTGTTTGGAGTGCCAATAGACACAGGAGTATTAGGAGTTCCTGTTGCAATTTTGACACCATTGATAGGATCACTAGACTCAATTTGAACAGCCCCCGCCGCTCCAACATAAACGCCTCCAGCTGTGTTGCTTGTAGAAATATTAACGGCATTGTACACCGTGCCATCCGACGAGATGTTGACCTTTGAATTGGTTCCTCCTGTTACCGTCACATTCAAATCTTGGTGGTCCCCTGTGGTGGCATTGGTATAAGTACTTGTCGCACCATTGGTCGTAATTGTAGTTGTACCCCCTGTCCGTGTAGTCACGTTAAATCCTGTGCTTCCCGCAAACACATTAATTCCACCTTCGCTTGTAATAGGCTGTGTAATGCTTATGTTTCCCGCTACATTTGTTGTTTTTAGTTGCAAAGCTTCACCCGTGCCCTCGGATTGAATAACCAATTTTGAATCCGTGGCACCGAGAAGACTGATGCTTAAATTTTGATTTGGCCCGGCCGAATTGACAGTGAAGCTTGAAGGGGCAGCTTGTGAAGTAATGCTAATTGGACCGGATGTATTTGTACGAAGTGTGTAACCACCTGATCCCGTGAGTTGTGTAATGCCACCTTCCCCAAGACCTCCAGCATTTGTTATTTGTATATTCCCCTTTGTGTTTGATGCCGTTACTACAATGGCCGTATTGGATACATTCGTGCCACTGCTCTCAATACGCAACTGCGAATCTGTTTGGCCCGTCAATGACAAAGTTAAGTTTTGATTTTGAGATGCCGAGTTAACAGTAAAGCTCCCTGCACCATTATTTGCAGTCAAACTCAAATTTCCATTGCTTGTTACCCCAGATATCCCTCCAGAGCCAGAGACAATAAGTACATTACCTGTATTTATTCCTGACAATATGCTCACACCCCCAGCAGGATTGGTGGCCTGAATATCTACTGCTTGCCCTGAATTCAACCCACCATATAATTTGACTGAATTTGAAATACTTGTCAGGTTCAAGTTGCCTCCTGTAGACTGAAGTGTGCTCTCTGCCCCAACAGATACCTCGAATTTGTTTCCTCCAGTGACCGTAAATGCACCATTTGACGTGTCTACGTGTGTCTCTGTTAACTTTGTGACACCGTATAGTACATTTAGATTTGTATTCACATCCAGATTACCCTGTATTACACCGTGACCCGCAACATACAGTGCATTTGCCCCGGTACCATTAACTGTACAATTGCGATTCACATTAAGATCACCAAATCCATATTGACTTGGATCAGTCCCCCTGTAAATATTCAAATCACCGTAATTTAAAAATGCAAGTGGAGCTGGTGTAGCCATCTTTACATTTCTCGACAAGAAATTATCACGATTCACCCGCATCACAACTACAATTTGTAATTGTAATTGTAATTTATCTGTAATTTTGGGTAATTAAACGGATGTGGTAAGGGCTTTGAATTTCACGAAATTGGACAGGAATCCAGAAATATTTGTGGATGTGTACAAGATTTGACCCGAGTTGTTAATGCTAAACGTGATTCCTGTATTGTCACCCACATAGCTTGAGTTGAGCACCCAAGTAGTACCCTTTTGAATGCCCTTGAGATTGTAGTAAGCGAATCTGTTATCAGCATCAGCCGCTGTAGTAATGGCAATGGATACAACAGCATCAAATGCACGAACAATGCCATTGTCAAAGCTGAATCCTGTGATTGCACTGGCAGAGGTAACGTTATTAGCAGCAGTGAAGCTTTGTTCCTTGATAATGTCACCAGCACTAGGGGTGATGTCACGGCCATTCACCATCATTGTACCAGCTGTTACATTGTTAAAAATAGAACCTCCGGTAACATTTAAGCTGCCAGTAGTCAAACCAATGTTGATAACGCTTGCACCCGTCACATACAACACACCAGTGGTAACACCAACTTGAAGAATAGAAGCTCCTGTCACATTGAGTGCACCCATGGTATTGAATCCTTGAAGTGTACTGTTACCAGTAATGTTCATTGAACCACCAGTTAAACCAATTTGCAAAATGGAAGCTCCAGTTACGTTCAATGCACCAGCGGTCATAGCACCACTAAGCGTACTTTCGCCAGTAATGTTCAAGCTACCACCAGTTACACCCAATTGGAGAATGGAAGCGCCGGTAACATTTAGAGCACCCATGGTATTGAATCCTTGAAGTGTGCTATTACCAGTGATGTTCAAGCTACCAGCAGACACACCCAATTGCAGAATGGAAGCACCAGTGACATCAAGGGCGCCAGCTGTAACAGCACCTCGAAGAGTGCTCTCACCAGTAATGTTCAAGCTGCCACCAGTTACACCCAATTGGAGAATGGAAGCACCCGTAACGTCCAAAGCACCAGCGGTGACAGCACCGTTAAGAGTGGACTCACCGGTAATGAAGAGACTTCCACCAGTCACGCCCAATTGAAGAATACTTGCGCCAGTCACATCCAAAGCACCCATTGTGTTGAATCCTTGCAGGGTACTGTTTCCAGTAATGTTCAAGCTACCACCCGTGATGCCCAATTGAAGAATACTTGCACCAGTAATGTCTAATGCACCGGCTGTAACAGCACCGTTAAGAGTGGACTCACCGGTAATGAAAAGACTTCCACCAGTCACACCCAATTGGAGAATGGAAGCACCAGTGACGTCTAAAGCACCAGCGGTCACAGCGCCGTGAAGAGCACTTTCTCCAGTAATGTTCAAGCTACCACCTGTGATACCCAATTGGAGAATGGAAGCTCCAGTGACATCCAAAGCACCAGCGGTCACAGCTCCCTTAAGAGTGCTCTCACCAGTGACATACAAGCTACCACCAGTAATACCCAATTGGAGAATGGAAGCTCCAGTAACATCGAGCGCACCCGCAGTAACAGCACCTTGGAGAGTACTTTCGCCGGTAATGTTCAAGCTACCACCAGTCACACCCAACTGAAGAATGGAAGCGCCAGTCACATTTAGAGCACCCATGGTATTGAACCCTTGAAGTGTGCTGTTACCCGTAACATTCAAGCTACCAGCTGATACACCTTGTCTAAGAATACTTGCACCAGTGACAGCCAATGCACCAGCAGTAACAGCACCGTTAAGAGTAGATTCACCAATAATACTTGCACCACCCGTAACATACAAGCTACCAGCAGTTACACCATATTGCAAGATAGTTGCACCAGTGACATCCAATGCACCCATTGTATTGAATCCTCTAAGTGTGCTGTTACCAGTAACGTTCAAGCTACCAGCAGACACACCCAATTGCAGAATGGATGCACCAGTTACATCTAATGCACCAGCTGTAACAGCACCATTAAGAGTGCTCTCGCCAGTAATGAAGAGACTTCCACCAGTTACACCCAATTGAAGAATGGAAGCGCCAGTAATGTCCAAAGCACCAGCGGTGACAGCACCGTGAAGGGTACTCTCGCCAGTAATGTTCAAGCTACCGCCGGTAATACCCAATTGTAGAATACTTGCACCAGTAATGTCTAATGCACCAGCAGTAACAGCGCCGTTAAGAATGGACTCACCTGTAATGAACAAGCTACCACCAGTTACACCCAATTGGAGAATGGAAGCCCCAGTAACGTCTAAAGCACCAGCGGTCACAGCTCCCTTAAGAGTACTTTCGCCAGTAACGTACAAGCTACCACCTGTAATACCCAATTGAAGAATGGAAGCACCCGTAACGTCTAACGCACCAGCTGTTACAGCACCTTGGAGAGTACTCTCACCAGTAATGTTCAAGCTACCACCAGTCACACCCAACTGAAGAATGGAAGCGCCAGTCACATTAAGAGCACCCATGGTATTGAATCCTTGAAGTGTGCTGTTACCAGTGACGTTCAAGCTACCAGCAGACACACCCAATTGTAGAATACTTGCGCCAGTGACATCCAATGCACCAGCAGTAACGGCGCCATTAAGAGTAGATTCACCAATAATACTTGCACCACCCGTAACATACAAGCTACCAGCAGTTACACCATATTGCAAGATAGTTGCACCAGTAACATCCAATGCACCCATGGTATTGAAACCTCTAAGTGTGCTGTTACCAGTAATGTTCAAGCTACCACCTGTAACACCGAGTTGAAGAATACTTGCACCAGTAACATCAAGGGCACCAGCTGTAACAGCACCTTGAAGAGTGCTCTCACCAGTAATGTTCATGCTGCCACCAGTCACACCCAATTGGAGAATGGAAGCGCCAGTAATGTCCAAAGCACCAGCGGTGACAGAACCATGAAGGGTACTCTCTCCAGTAATGTTCAAGCTACCGCCGGTAATACCCAATCGGAGAATGGAAGCTCCAGTCACATTAAGTGCACCCATTGTATTAAATCCTTGGAGTGTACTGTTACCCGTAACATTCAAGCTACCTGCAGATACACCTTGTCTAAGAATACTTGCTCCAGTAACAGCAAGAGCACCTGCAGTAACAGTGCCATTCAAAATGGTATCAGCATTAACAGTGAGATTTTGGCCAATATTTTGGGATCCGGTAATGGTACTTCCACCTACAGTCTGAGAAGTGATTGTGGCACTTCCAGCAGTGAGGTTATTGAAATTCGCAGCTTGAATAGTAATGTTTCCTGCCGAAAAGTTTGTTACAACTGCGTTTGTAATAGTGCTGTTGGTGGCAAATACACCCTTTGCAAAAGTATCAAGAAGATCAACATACACAAGTTGAGTCTTAATATCAGTTACATCAGCAACATAACCGTTAATGAACCTGTCATTGGCTTCGTCGTAGTATTGAGCGACAAAATTTCTATTATATACAGAGAGAGAATCACCTACAGTGGGTTGAACAGTCCATGGACTATCAATAGTAGCCGTCTTAGAACTGCCATCATAACTAGTGATCTTTCTTACTTGATTGATACCTGTACCAGAAGTGATTTTTATCCAGTTCAATTTGTAAAAGTCGTTTACAGCACTACCTGCGGTGAAGCTGAGTGTGCTTGCACCAACGGCAGCAACAGTAGTAGAGTGGAATATAGGCTCGTTTGCTGCAACAACGTCACCGGATCCAATGTCGTTAGATGTTTGGTATCTTTGGATTACAATACCAGAGTCTCTGCTGCCAGAGGGACCAGCATTCAGTTGAAGGGTATTATCAGTAATATTGACTGTTGTTGTGTTCACTGAAGTTGTTGTTCCATTGACATACAAGTTTCCATTGATGGTTGTATCACCTCCGATGTGAACATCTTTTGCAATGCCTACACCACCATCTACAACAAGGGCGCCGTTAGCAATACCGCTTGCTTGTGTAGTGTTTTTAATGCTAGTAATTCCGGCAATGGCTGTATCTCCACCTACATTAAGTTTCTTTTGGATTGCAGCACCACCCCGCAGAACAGCAGATCCAGTACTAATATCATTACTTTCATACGTGGATTTAATACTAAGACCGCCGTGCATTACAAAGGATCCAAAAGTTGGGCTAAGACTTTCGGTGGTGTCAAGAAGCACAATGGACTGCTCAAAATACATTGGCGTGAAATTGGACATTTTTTGGTTATTATACTATAAATAAATATTTAAAAAAAATGAAATTAAACGTAATTAAACACAAATTCGCGTTTTCTTGCGTTTAAATCACAATTGCTAAAGTCGCCTTAAAAACGTATTTTGAACGCACCTAATTTAAAACAAACTTTAGTAAGTGCATTAGATATGAGCTATATAGCAAGTACGGTCGAAGAATTGGATACTGTTTATAATTTGCTAAGAGAAAAGTTTCCAGAACGGCAAATTCGTGTAGTCCGCGATAATCGTGTTTACAAACTACGGGTCACAAATGATCCGTTTACTTTTGATCCCGAAGTACCTGTTAATGTAGACATTCAAGTCGTGTATGGAGATACAGACTCCATAATGGTAAAGTTTAGCTACAACAGAAAAGACTACAAACGTAATCGAATTGACACTTTTCGACTTGCAACATTATGCGGAGATACCTTGACTAAGGACATCTTTGCAAGACCGCCAATAGAAATGGAGTTTGAAAAGGTTTTTCAGCCATTTATTCTACTTACAAAAAAAAGGTACATTGCCAACACATACTGCAACCCACGAGATCCCTTTGAACTAAAAGGCCTTGATGCCAAAGGTATTGCACTTACAAGACGAGACTATGCCCCTATTGTTAAAAAGTGTTACCGAGAAATTATTCAAGCAATTATGACTGACTCAAGCGAAGCTATACGCAATGCCATTTCTGTGTACGAGTCGTACGTACAACGCATTCACACATACAATGTAGATCTGTCAGATCTAGTTGTTTCCGCCCAGATTGGCAAAGACTACGCTTGTAACAAGTGTAAACGCAAGACAGAGTGGATCATTCGATGTAGCAAATGCAAAGAATACAACTACCAACTTGAAAAGACTTGCCCTAAATGTCGAACAGAATTCTCTTGTTTGCATTCCTTTAGTTTGGCGCATATCAATCTTGCCCAAAGAATGCTTCAACGCAAAGATTCTGTAAGTGTGGGAGACCGCATCCAATACATTTTTGTTGAATCTGAGCACAATGGCGCTCAGAAAAATGAACTTGCAGAAGATCCTGGGTACGCTATGGACACCCAAAAGCATTTTAATCGTCTATGTTATCTTGAACAGGTAGCCAAGCCTATTTTAGGTTTTTTTAAAATTGTCTTGCGGGAATCTGAAACGGACATTGATTTTCTTATAAAGATTACAAATGACAAAATCGTAGAGTATGGTGGTAAGCGATTGCGCCCAAGCGATTTCAAAGATGAAATATAACGCGTCGGGGTTGCTTGTGGTTGCCTGTATGTCTCCAGGCCCAAAATGTAATTGAATTTGCGTAATTACACAATTGTGTAATTGTGTAATTGTGTAAATGTGTAGTTGTGTAACTGTGTAATTAACGTTCACAAAGCCATGGGTGGATAAGAGCTTCGTGGCTCGTTAATCTCATACATGGCTCGCTTCTTAGCAGCCTTTTGATAAAGTCGGTGTAAGAATTTGAATATCCAGGAGTCTGAACCCAGGAGTCAAAAACAGGATGCCGGCCAGTGGCTAGATAATACACACACACGCCTAAACTATACATATCTGATGTTGTGTACTGTGTCCTCAGGAATTGTTCAGGAGCAGCGTAAAACCATGTAGCTTTGTGGCATTCCATGGGAATGTATGTCGATGTGTAAAATGATGAACACCCAAAATCAATTAATTTCGTTATACCCGACGCGCTTTGGGCAAAATTTGTGAGCTTGATGTCCCCATGAATAACTCCTGCTCTGTGACACGCGTGTATGCAGGTCAACATCTGCTTTGTAGCGATCTTGAGTTCTTGTTCGGACACTTTTTTATGAAAGTCGTGCACACAACCATTCTGTAGATGTTCCAAGACTAAATATGTATATAGGTTATCCTTGTATACAAAATGCAAATCTACAACAAATGGATTTTTTTCGAGATGGCGTAACGCCCGAACTTCTCTGTGAACATCTGCGGCCAAATGGTTTTTGATCTGCTTGATGACAAGCGACTTTTTGCCCGAGGTGTATGTGTATACTTTGCTATTTCGTGTGCAATTAATTTGTTTAAGAGACATTGTTTTTAGACAAATTAGCTCGGTCAATGTCTTTAAATAATTTGATGGGTACGGAGTAAGAATGTATGTTTTCTTTGATGTGGGAGCCAATTCAGGGAGTGATAGTCTAGGTGTTGCACGAACAAGAACTGACGCTGTTGTGTATGCCTTTGAACCTACACCAAAGTTGGTAGCTCACCTCAAGGGACAGAGTGCCGATCTACCAAATTATCATATAATCCCCAAAGCTGTTAGCAATTTTAATGGTGTGTGTACGTTTTATGTATCGGGAAATGCGGATTGGGGATGTAGCTCCATTTGCCAATTTAATGATAACTTGGAGACTACGTGGCCAGGTAGAAAGGACTTTAAGGTAACCGATTCCGTAGAGGTAGACGTTATTACCCTTGAAAACTTTATTGGTGAGCATAATATTACGCACATCGACTATCTTCACGTTGATGCACAAGGCCAAGATCTGCAAGTGCTTATGGGTATGGGCGAGTATATTTCCATTGTGCGGGCTGGTCAAATTGAAATGCCAACAAGTCATCAAACAAAATTGTACCGTGATCAAAAGTACTTGGATAGGGATGCTATTGATTTTCTAGTGAAAAACGGTTTTGAGGTAACAGGAGTATTTTCTAACGACGCACAACGCAATGAAGTCAATATTCAGTTCAAACGAATTGTGTAATTTTTTATATGTAATTAATGTAAACATGAATCCGGATTACATTAATTTGTTCCATATCATTGTTGTTGCGTCTTTCTTTTGGTACGTTGGAGACAAAGGAGAAAGTACATCTCCTCAAGTTTTTGCGGCCATGAAGTACATAGCTATAGTCATTGTGTTGTATCATGGATACAAGTATTACAAACGCAACCATTTAAAGAATCTTCTTGGACCATCTATGTAAATTACGAATGAAGCTTATTACACTGTATTTTGCGTTTGTATTTTGCGTTTTTGGAGTTGATGCATGGATTCCAGCTGTGACCACGAGATATTATGATTGTTGTAAACCGTCGTGTGGCTGGAGTAACAAGGCGCCGGTTACACGGCCTGTATATAGTTGTTATAGAAACGGATCAAATATAAAGTCACCTGATATCGTGTCTGGGTGCGAAGGTGGTGAAGCTTTTAATTGCGACGCCCAAACACCTTTTGTAATAAATAGCCAAGTTAGCTATGGGTTTGCGGCGGCAAAGATACCTGGGCAAACTGAAAGGGAATGGTGTTGCAGTTGTTGGGAATTAGCCTTTACAAATGGACCTGTAAAGGGTAAAAGGATGATTGTTCAAATCACGAATACTGGTGGCGACCTAGGTGCGTCTCATTTCGACATTGCTATACCTGGAGGAGGGCAAGGGGCTTTTGCCGGATGCGATGCTCAGTACACACAGTACGCATCTGGTGAGAGATATGGAGGAATACGCTCACGTATAGAGTGTACACGCCTTCCCCCAACCCAACGTCCAGGATGTTTGTGGAGGTTTGATTGGTTTAAAAACGCAGACAACCCGGGTGTCATGGCAAGGCCTGTTGCGTGTCCTCAGCAGTTGACTAATTTGTCTGGTTGTAAGCGAGTTGACTGATTTCGTTGTAAATGTATAAACCAAAAAAGTTTTTAGAGAAGAGATCTAGAATATTATAAGCGTTGTTTTTTGTAATTGGGTCAAATAATGCAGCTACACCATACAAGGCCCAGATGACAAAGACAAAGCGCCACAATTGCCTTGCTTTTGTCGATCTTTTTGCATAAGTGTAAAGTGTGCTAAATGCTGCGAGAAAACTTGCAGTACCAAATACCATTGAAGTTGCTTTGTCAATGGATCCGTTTTCTCCCAGATATCCAAAAAGCAGCATAAAGGCATTGCATATTACTAAAGTAGTCAATTTGGACTTTTCTTGAGAGGCAAATTCGCTTAAACTGAAATTTCCAATGTGTAGGTATCGGAAATACACAGCCATAGTAAACAACATTGTGGGTGTAGTAATCATCCAGTCAAAGTATCTCATCGCAGCCATTTCATTCGGCAAAGTATAGCGAAGTAAAAATATATAAAATCCAAGTTCAACAAATTGTACTAGTGTTTCTATGAAAAGAATGTGTTTAAGAGTCTCGTATTTTTGTGGAACAGTAGTACGTAATCCTATTAAACCTATAATACCTGTGACGACCTGGATAAATATGCTAAGCTGTGTTGTTTCAACTACGCTTTCCATATTCTATTCTAAAATACTTCCTAAAAAAATTACTTACGAATGCGAATGTAGATTACTGCAAGACACATAATCACATGGAATGTTATGACACCCAAGTTATTCGGGGACAAAATGAGTTCTGTTAGTAAATATGCAAGCACAAGGTCTGGAAACCAAATTGTAAGTAGTCCCAAGCAAATTGTATACAAATTAATAGGATGAAACCCAATCTGGAAAAAAGGCGATCTAAAGTAAAAAGAACCCCTTACTCTATTTTCGTCCTCTAAGCAGTCTAAAATGTCATTTATAATTATAGGGAATGTACTGGTTGATTGTGTAGATTGTTCCGCATTTGTGAATTGATACCCTAGTTTGCGTTTTGTGGCATATACTTCTAATCCATTTGAGGAAGACAAAAATGCCACATCTACATGAAAGTTGGCTTTGCCAAGTCTCTTGAGGAGCTCTTTTGCACACCTGTTGGAGACCATGTAACAATGAAATCCTAGAGGCGCTCCGGGAACGTACAGATTCTTATACGCAACTGGGTCAGTTTTAGGTAATTTGGGCATCAACAATGTTACAAATTGTGTAAATAAACTGTACTTATTTTCATAGTCACATCCCCCGAAACACCCAAGGTAAACAAAGTCTGGAGAGACAGACTCTCTAAAAATGTCTTGAATATCACCAGCAAATGTATCGACTAGCTCACAATCGTCTTCCATAATGATTGCATAACGGTCTCCATTGTCTACGACCGCTTGAAGTGCCTTTAAATGCGAAAGGTAGCATCCTATCATACTGGGTGTGCAAAACGTACTGCATAACGGGGTACTTAGTGCTTTTATTTGGTCGTTTGTCAATTTCCTTCCGTCTATAGCTGGAATGCGTGTAAATGGCCTACCCATCTTGGGAACTTGTTTTTTCATTTGTTCTAGTCGGTCCTTTGACCTATCCATGTTGATAACATATATATTGTCTATGTAATCCATGATATATGCAAATAGTAAATTTATTCAAAAGTAGGCGTTATCAAAATATAGAAAAAATAATATTGCATTATGTAAAGCAATGATACCAAAAATTATACATCAAATATGGTTTCAAGGTTTTGAAAATCTACCTCAACATCTATTGACATACCATCGCTCCTGGATAGATAAGAATCCAGACTACACGTTTATTGTATGGGACCAAAAGATGATCGAAGACCTAATAAACAAGTCGGAGAAATGGATACACGATTTATATTACAGCTACAATAAGATGATTCAGAAGATTGATTTTGCTAAATATTTAATTCTTTATGTTTACGGTGGTATTTACATTGATATGGATGTAAAATGTTTAAAAAGTCTTAGTACTCTACCTGATATGCATAAATATACCGGAATATTTTCATCTATGTCAACAAACACTGCTCAAAGAATACTTCTTATATTGATTAACCATCCTTTTGGTGAAGATATAGTCAATAATGGAATTATTTTCATAGCTAGAAGACACCCTATTATGTTGGAAACGATGAAGCAAGCGTATAAAAAAAAGGATAACATATATAAAAATATTAGTAATTTCTTACACGTGTTTGCTTCTACTGGACCAATATGTTTAACGAATGGTATAAAACATTACAAACACGCATATCAAAAAGGTGATGATATATTGATATTAGACAAATCATACTTTGAAGATTGCGAGATAGGAAAATTGCATACTTGTGAACCACCACCTCACGCCATTGGAAGTCATGTTTATCAAGGTTCGTGGGTTTCATCTGGAGAAAATGTAGCAGTCAAACTCTATTACTTTTTATCAGAAAACCTTGTGGCATTGGTATTACTGTTTATGTTAATTGTGATCCTCAAACATAAATCGTGAGTGGCTAATTCTTGTCTACATTTTTATTTTGGCCAATGACATACTTGAAGTGGTAGAACATGATCAATGCTAGAATGCTCTGAGACCTGTTTTGGGTGACGGAATATGCCATACCAATACTAATGATTATAAACAATAAGTGAGTTTGAAGCATTTCGACTTGTAGTATGCTTGATTTAAATCCAGTGTCGCTTGAAAATACCTGAATAAGCGCATATGAACCCATGATGTTGAGGATTTGTTTCAGGGCATCATTGTATTGAGGAGGAAACCCTAGATTCTTAAGGGAAAAACTGCTGTATCTAATGTCATAGTAAATCATACTTACTAAAGGTAATGTAAGCAGTACTTGTTTTGCGTAAATGTGGTTTGTATTTTTGGTGTCAATGTAGGAGTCGATGTAGTCATTGACCGCTTTGTAATTTTGGATCATCCAAATTTGCAGGCCTAACACGACATACTGAAAATACTTGAATGGAACGTATCCGTAGTTTTGTATTAAGCCTTTGGTGTCTGCCATTTAATACAGTACCAGATTTAAAAAAAGTTGAAAATACATATAGAACTTACAAGTACACATATGAAGGTGTTTATATTCGCTAGTGATGTTGCAAGCTACATTGGACAAAACAAGTGGGACTACTTGACACCATTTGAACGACTTTGGAAAAAATGTGACACCAATTGTTACAATGAACTAGTAAATCAAGTTGAAAACAAAGTTGACATGGTCCTAGACGAAATTTCAGGTCTTGATCAACAACGAGTGGAGCTCCAATCGCAGCTGGATGACGGTACGATTACAGATCAACAATACCTTCAACGTCGAAGTGAACTTGCTTCAGAAACAAACAATAAGAAACGTACAGTTGACAATTTAAAGACACGTTTGGAAGACACTGTCAAGTCACAAAAAGAAATTCTAGAGACAGTTGTTGGAAAAGATCTTGTTGAGAAGATTCAAGTTGACACACAAACCGACACGCGTGAAAAACGAAATTTAATTGAAAAGGCCATCGAAGCATCGGATGTGCCCGAACCCCGTAAACGTGTGCTTCAACGTGAAGCAGAGTCATTTGTGAATAAGAGCCATGGGACACTCAAGGAAATGGGAGCAATCGAAATCTTTTGTAATCAATTTGATGTAGAACTTGATACTTCCCAAACGTTTTTTACAAGGAAACTTCCAACAAATGACACTGGGGGTTTTGAGTGGTATATTGGAGGTAAACTAGATGGAATTCACAAAGATTACATTGTTGAAGTAAAAAATAGAACCCAGAAATTTTTCAATAGGATTCGTGAATACGAAAAAACTCAGATTCATATGTACATGTACATAACTCAAACATCTGAAGCTAAATTGGTTGAATCTCTTGGTGACAAAATACGCGTTACACACGTTATGAGGGATCCCGATTACCTCGACGACATTCTTCAACGGCTTGTGTCCTTTTTAGAAATATTTGAGAATGAATTTCTTCGCAATATTCAAATTAAAACAAATTATGTGGAAGCATCTGCACAGACACGCAAAGCAATGCTTGGAAAGCTGTTTTTTGAAAAGGAACAAGTAGACGCTGTTTGTTTGATTTGACCAACGCGTGTGTGACCATTTAATTTCAGAAATAATTGTTCTAGCGAATAATTAATGATGAATGACGTAGTAGATGCAATCTTTTCACATCCACCCAAGCCACCTTGTACTTTCTTGTTAGAAGGTGATACAAATAATATGTTCATAGTGTTATTCTCTATTCTTATTGAAGGCACAAAGCGTTTGTATGGTCCACAAGCTACACCGTCCACGCTTACAAATCAACAAGTACAAAGGATCCAGTCTTATATGGAAAGTTTAGGTTACTCTCTTAAATACCGCGTTCGAGACCTTGAACCCGGATCTCAACACAAAGGTATTGATATTTGGTTTGTGCCATATATCCCCAAATACACGTGTCATGGAATACCATACGTGTAAATGACGCGTTACTGAAAAGTGAATTTAAAGATCCTATTTTTGTGATGTGTATACTATGCAAGCGTATTTTAAACAATCGAACAAACGACCAATAACAGGTGACATTGATTTTCAGATCATTGAGTGGTGGGCGCAAGATGAACCTGGTGACGACGAATCAGATTCAGAGTGTGATTGTGATTTAAATACAGACACCTACAAGATCAGATGTTTTGGAGTGACAAAAGAGGGTGTTTCAGTGACGTGTGCAATAACTGGATTTCAACCATTTTACTACGTCAAGGTGTCCAAGAATTTTACTCAAGCTCAGTTGAATGCCATGTTGCGCCATATTGACCAATCATATTACTACCTCAAGGCATATCGGTGCAAGTATTACAATTTTAGACAATCTGACGCTGAGGATTACAGATCGCAACAAGATCTCTGCAAGCGTACTCACGTTCTCAGTAAAGGGCCTGGAGGTAGATACTTGAGCCATTTTGTGACCCACAAGGACCTCTTTGGTTTTCGAAATGGCGAATCATACAAGTTTGTCAAGTTGATATTTGATAATTACACAGCAATGTGCAAGTCCAGGTATCTTTTTAAACGAGCTATTTCTATCGACGGAGTGTCCTTTCAACCTGTGAAATACAAGTTGTATGAAAGTAATTTTGAGCCGCATTTGAGGTACTGTCACATTAAGGATATACTCATGGCTGGGTGGATACGTTTACCAAATGGCAAGTACACTGTAACACGCGACACAGCGAGTACACAAGTTGAGGTGACAATCGACCACAATGATATTGTTAGTTTACGCGAAACACAAGATATGGCAAGGTTTTTGCAAGCTTCATTTGATATAGAAGTGTACAGCGAAGATGACACATTTCCTGATCCAAAACGAAGTGCAAATGTAGTGTATCAAATTGCAACAACGTACAAATACTATTCTGATCCCGATGTTTTTGTAAAACACTTGTTGACACTCAAAACATGTGCTCCTATTAATGATCCAAAGGTGGTTGTAGAATGTTGTCGTAATGAAAAGGAACTTATACGTAAATGGGTGCACACAATCAACAAGATGGATCCAGACATATTGTACACATACAATGGAGATTCATTTGATTGTAGGTATCTTAAAGAACGAGCCCAGATGTGTGGAATTGACAGTGAACTTTTTACTGGGCTAAGTCGGCTCACTCATACTCGGGCACAACTAAAGACAGAATATTTCAGCTCAAGTGCGTATGGCGACAGTGAATTTCATCGCGTTTACATCCCAGGGCGGTTGAACTATGACTTGCTTATTCACTACAAACGCGGCATGAAAAAGTACCCAAGTTACAAATTAGATTACATTGCAAACGAAATTCTTAAAGAAGGTAAAGATGACGTGTCTGCAAAACAAATATTCGAGTATTATCGTGATTCAGATCCCGAAAAAATTCGACACATTGGTTTGTATTGTATTCGCGACACATTTCTACTTCAACGTCTCGTTGACAAGCAATTGATTCTTACAAACATTATTCAATTAGCCAACGTTACGTTTGTTCCTATTGGATTTTTGACAACGCGTGGACAAACCATCAAAGTCTTTTCACAAGTCATCAGAAAGGCGCGGCAAATGGACTTTCTTGTACCACATACAAATTTCAATGAAAACAATTTTCCCGTGCAAGTTCGGTTTGCACGAGAGCACGGTCTCACAGATGATGCAATAGGAAAGTTTGTGGACATTGTGTATGCAAGAAATAAGCGCATGGATGGAAAGATTTCAGAAGTTGTCAGTGATACAGAGATTGTGGTATTGTCAGGATCGGAAATTGATTGTGAGTACAAGGACGTGACCTTGACATACGATGGAAAAAGAATGCACGTTCTTGGAATGTATCCAAGCGAGGACGCGGTGAGTGATTCATTTACAGGAGCTACTGTCCTCGAACCGTTGCAAGGACATTACACTGACAATGTGGCGGTATTGGATTTTGCGAGCTTGTATCCATGTGTAGAAATTAGCAGAAATTTGTGTTACAGTACGCTCGTCATGGACCCCAAGTACTCAGGTTTACAGGGAGTTAACTACGAAACGATCGAGTGGAATGATAGCACAGAGTACAAATTAAAACACACGTGCACTGCTGTTGGCAAAAGTGGGAAAAGTAAGGGTTTAGTATGTGGCAAACAAGCTTATTTTGAAATAGGAAAAGACATCTACGTGTGTAGGATTCATGATCCACATAAGAAAACGCGCCCCGAGTCTGAGCGATTCCAAAAAAGGGATGAACGGTACAGCTTCACAATTGTACAACCTAGCGTGGACCCTCAAACTGGGCAAATAGTGAACAAGGGAGTTGTCCCTGCTATGTTGGAGGAGCTCTATTCCGAACGTAAAAAGGTCAAGCGACAAATGGCCAAGGCTGCTGACGAAGGCAACAAATTACTTGAGGACATTCTAAATTCAACACAATTGGCTATCAAAGTATCACTCAATTCAACTTATGGCTTTGTCTCGCGCAACAGAGGAAACTTAATCTTGAAGCCCCTTGGCCAACTTACTACAGCTATAGGCAGAATGCTTATAGAACAGAGCAAACACTTTGCGGAAACCGAATTTTGCGAACACGTCAATAAAGATCAGCTTGTTACACACAAGCTTAGTTCAAATCCAACAGGGAAAACTGCACAGCAACGTGAACTTGAATTGTTGAAATACAAAGTAGATTTAAAATAAACTGAATTTCATTACAATTTAATTTAGGCTAATGGAATTGTGTGATGCAATATGGAAGATAGTAGACGATATATCTTATGGTTCGCAATGCAAAGAACACGAAATATCTGCTAGACCCAAGTGTGGAAATTGTGGAAGTGAAAACATGGAATGTTGCAACGGCGAATTGACGTGTACAGAGTGTGGACTTGTAGGATCTAAGGAATTCACCGATGCGTTCTTTGAACCACAATCGCGTTGTAGACAAGTTGGAAGCAAAGACAAGTGTTTTCGATTTGCAAACTGGTATACGTATACAAAAGATGAGAAATGCGCATATAAACTAGGTCAGTATATTGAAGAATTGTGCTCCAGATTAGATCTTTCAGATGCGGTGGTGTCCTCTGTCAAGGACGTAGTTGCAGTTGTGAGTTCCACTGTAAATGCGGAATACGGAGCTAAACGTGCAAAAGTCAAAGATTCGATCATTGCAGTGTGTATTATTCGTGTAATATTGGACTATCAGGTCACTAGAATAAATGAATCAGATGTCATGAAAGCATTGAATGTGAATGTTAGATATGTGTCCAAGGCAGAAAATATGTTGATTGAACTTTATAACAAAGGCAAATTGACACGTGACTATGTGTCCGGGCAGTTTCGTGACCCTCTACATTGTGTTTTAAGTGTTTGTAAACAGAATGGATTGTTTATGGACAATTCTGTTATCGAGTTGTGTCGATGGGTGAATTCAAAATTGCCCAATGAACAAAGTTCACAAGTTCGAGGAGCTGTTAGTTTGTATTACAGTTATACGCAATTAGGATACAAAGTAAATACATCAACATTTTGCCAAGTATTTAGGGTTTCTCCTACAACAATATCTCAACTTCTTCATCTGGTAAACTAGTCCATTTTGTATTTGTAATTTAGTTGTGTATTATTAAAGGAGATGTCGTCCGTGTTGAATGTTGTCTTGGCATATCAGGCTTATTTCAAGCTAAAAGATTACTTAAGTATAGCCGACACAACACTTGGCGTTGATAGATTAGTTTTATTTGAAGCAAATGAGGGGATTCCCAAGTTGTTTGCCGAACTTGTAAATTACTATCGACACAGAGATCTCCCTTTTACACACGTACCTGTGTTTGAAAAGGGATACTCTGTCGTAAGGCAAATTACATCATATGAACATGATAACATTAAGATTACAAAACTGTTTGACTTTATCTTTATTGAAATTCGCAAGCTCTGTAAACAATTTGCAGTGGCGATTCAAACAGCTAAACAAAAATCTGAAGACAACTCCGTCTCACGCCTTGCAAATTTATCTATTGAGACAAAGGTTGTTCAAGAAATAGATGTCATCCTTTTTGTATTTTTACAAAGTATTGGTATTATTCGCGGAACGGGTGTGTCTATGTGTGCTAGTGTTTTAGATATTTCTTCGGATCGATTGGAATTTGTTCTACAGAAATGCAATGGGAATATTATGAAAGGCTACTCTGTATGCGATTTTTGCAAACGCAAAGATGACCCTGATGGTGAATTGTGTGATGTCGAATACGACGATAAATTAAGACGAAAGTTGTCCTTTGTGAGGAAAAATGAGTCTATTACAGGAAAAGTAACAAGCTTTTTCACGAATTATATGAAAACAGACGAACCATATGCATTAAGAATACTCGTAGGGATCGCATTTTACATTACTAAAACAGCTAATAGAGGAGGAACAATAGGACGTGCAAAAACAATTAAGATAAATTGAATTTGTAAAACGAGGTGTTATATCAAAATGATAATTCATTTCATTTTACAATTTTTGACAATCATATCGAATGCGAGTGCGGAGCAGTACATCGTAACATCCAAGGGCGTCGAAATCACGGGAATGACCATATCAAGTTTCAGTCCTATTAGTGATATTTTCGGTATGCACTTGGTAGACCGTGAAAGCTTGATACAAAATTGGAGAATAATAAGTGATATGTACGAGATAGAACCAGATAATCCTGTTACAATAAAAGTACAAAAGTCTGAGCCATGGCATCGGCAACGGATTGTAAAGGACACTCCAGTGTACAATGCAGATCCGTATCCTTATCGTGAGCCAGGTTCATGTTATATGACAGCGTCTAATGTGACAATTGATACGTATATCGTAGACACAGGCATTGACGTAACCCATCCTCAATTTGGTGGTCGAGCGACGTGGTTGGCTAATTTTGCAGACAAGACTCAACTCGATTGTCAGGGACATGGTACACACGTTGCAGGCCTTGTAGGATCACGTGATTATGGTGTTTGTGTTGATGCAAGATTGTTTGCTGTAAAAGTACTTGATTGCAATGGCTCGGGACGTTTATCTGGCGTAATCAAAGGCATTGACTTTGTGTATCGACGACACATCAAAAAGAAAAAAACAAAAAGTATAATAAATATGAGCTTAGGTGGTGGTAAGTCACGTGCACTTGACAACGTTGTAAATCGTGTAGTAACAGGCTCATCTGACTTTTTTGTAGTAGTTGCTGCTGGAAACGAAAATGAAGATGCTTGTCAAGGAAGTCCATCTGGTGCTCAGCACGCATTTACAGTCATGGCCAGTGATAGATCTGACAAGAGAGCATACTTTAGCAATTGGGGAGAATGTTGTGATATTTACAGTCCTGGTGTTGATATATTGTCAACAATTCCTGGTGGTACAGATGTTTACTCCGGAACGAGCATGGCCTCACCCATCGTAGCAGGTGTTGTAGGAATGTTTATATCGAGGTACCCAAACTTAGAAAATTACAAACTCTTGGAAACGATGTACAAACAAGGAACACAAAATGTCATAAAAGGGCTTTATCCTGGCGCGCTCATTCGACTACCCAGTTCACCTAAACCCTAATCTATTTGACATTACTATTTGACATTACTATCTACCATTTCGTTTAAAACTCTATTTAAAATTTTGGAAAAAGAGATAGTAATGACAAGTTCTACAACAAGCTCGGAATCAATTGATTTGGACACCAAGATGAGTTTGCTCATGCGCAATTTAACAGAATTTTACAAGTCAAGTGACTATATCCAACAAGTTAAATCGATCGTTGAACAGAATAGCGTGGTGTCTCTCAGGATATTGGACTGGTTTATTACAAATTATGCTAAAAAATATAGAATCATTATTCCATCAAAGGGAAGAAACATGGATGTTTATCAGAATTACAAACTGCAGCTCAAGTCCTTTAGCAAACGGCAATTTGATCCTTTTTGTAGGAAAAACAAGATTATATTCTACTACACAGACACCGAGTACATTGAGACAAGTTGTGGGCAATTGTGTTTTTTTAGATGGTGTTTTGAGAATGACATTCTTAGTTACGTAAGGGACCATTTAAGTGATATTGAACAAGATATGAAAAGCTCACTCAAGACAAAAGGAAAGGGAATGGAATCTGTTCGAAGACAACCACTGAGTGCAAATGCCTCTAGAAGTGTGAGTAAACATTCCGTGAAATACACAGTTCAATTCGACTAAACCACGTTGGTTGAAGCCCTTAAAAAAAAACTGAAAATGGATTTAAAGAAAGTGAAAAGTAACATAGTAAGACAAGTGAAAATGGGTATCGTCAAAGGAAGCGAAATCGATTGGTCTAAGGTTACATTCAGCGATGTCAAGACAGATGTTCATGGAAGAAAAATGGTTTATATTAATGCAGAGGGAGGTGGCAAGGTCTTGATTCAAACGCCAAAGATGTATGCGCCAAGTGGTATTAAGAAGTGGCGTAAAAAAGATGCTACCGACAACAAGGATGACAAGTTTGAGTTAGAGTTGAGTTTTTACGGTGAATCCGGATCTGACAAGAATTCTCGTGAAATTGCCGAGTTCAAGAAGAAGTGCGAAGCTTTTGACGATCTTATTAAGAACAAGGTTATTGAGAAGAGCCGTGAGTGGTTGAGCATGCCTAAATTGGACAAGACGACTTTGGAGTCAGTTATGTACACACCTATGGTGAAGATTCCAAAGGACAAGGAAGGAAACGAGCTTCCTTACCCTCATCGTATCAAGGCCAAGATCGATCGTGAAATGGACGCATCTGGTAATTTCTCTGGTAAATTCCTTAGCAACAAAAAATTCAAGACCGAAGTGCTCATTTTTGATGAATCCAAGAAGCATCTCCAGATGAATGAGGATAATGCAGAAGATGTTGTCTCAAAGGGATGTCAAGTTGTGAGTATTCTTGAATTGGTGTACTTGAGTTTGTCCAAGACGACTATTTCTACAAAGTGGAAGCTTGTTCAAGCCAAGATTTATAGAAATCGTGATACAATTAATCAATACGCAATGCTTGAGTCAGATTCTGAAGATGATGACCTCGAAAAGGGTGTGAGCAAGATGACCATCAATCAAAAGGCTGTTATTAGACCCAAGAATGAAAGTGAAATTGTAGAAGCATCTGAAGACGTCGAAGACGCTGAAGACGCTGAAGACGCTGAAGACGCTGAAGACGCTGAAGACGCTGAAGACGTCGAAGACGCCGAAGACGTTGAAGACGCCGAAGATGTTGAAGAGCTTGAAAGTGACCTGGATTCTATTGGAAACCAACCTGAACCCGAGCCTGAGCCTATTCCTGAACCCGTTGTTCAGTCTAAAGCCAAAGGACGTACCAAGCGCAGTGTTCAAGTTATGTAAAAAAACAGAAAAGAAGTTGTGTAAATATTTTACTAATGACTGGTGAGGTTGTCGTCAATAAAAAATGAAAAAAACAAAAAAATTGGTTGTGTAAATTGTATGTAAGTTTTTACTAATGATATTGTTAGTAAAAAATGAATTCATGTAATTGTTTTTTGTGTTCACATGGATGCCGACATATATGTAGATGCGAATGGTGATACGGATATGGACGTGGACATCGACATTGATACTATGTGTAGGACCGTTTCATTGGGTAATTGTACACTTAAGGAATGGGTTTTAGGGTTAGATGACAACAAGTACATTCTTCAAGAAATAAGAGGTAGATACTATTTGACATCTGAACTTGATTGTGTTATTGTCAGTGGTTACAAAGGTTACTCGGAACTTATTAGGAATACGCACCGTGTTTACTTACGAAATTTGGACATTGTAGATACTGTCAAGTCGATTATAGGTGATTTTACATTTCTTATAGGTGAAACAGTTGGATGGCGTCGAAGTCAGAGTAGTATTACTGTACCCGATCTTTACATTAGTGAATCGTGCTCAGTTGAAATGAATGGTATTAAACAAAGTGTATTTATGTATGATTTAGTATCGTTTGCAAGAGCAAATAGTACACAATTGGCCTTATTTCGGCCTGTGGTAAAGTCACTAGATACGTTGTGTAAAGGGTTACAAAACGTACAAATTACACAAAAAGGACGTACTCGTTCTATACAAGAATCACGTAGATCCATTCGAAAGCGCTTTCCACATTTGTTCAGTCGTCCTTTTCTAAAGCTTTCGAACGGTTCCTCAAATTGCGTGTCTCGTGTTCAATGAACTTCTTCCCAAAATAAATGGAAAAAGTCTGAAAGTGGCAAAATAAACCGCAATGTGCTCGATGACACGACGCCCATAACTGGAAAAAAAAGACTATCATTCTTAAACGTTAGACATTACAGCATTGTGGGATACAAAATGTAATTTCTATTTACCTCAATTTTTTTACATGGTAATAACAAAATGGGACAAGCAGCCGGACCTCCTGGTCCACCTGGACCTACTGGAAAAGGTATCAAAGGCGATCCTGGACCTCCTGGTACAGACGGATCTCCTGGTAAGGACGGTAATGTAAATATTGATACGACAAATGTAAACGACATCGTTTTTCGTCTTGCTCAACCTACCTCTACTCTTCCACAAAATCTTACTAGGACAATGACATCAGATGCCACATTTGTGGGATCCGTTGCAAACAGTCTTACAAGCGATCGTATAACAAATCTTGCAAATGCAATGCTAGCCTCCGACAACAAGCGTTTTGTCAGTACGGTTGTCAATACACTCACTGGTCCTGATTACTATTCTAAACTTCCTCAAGGGCAAATCTCAAATGATGACATCAATAGGTTTATTAAACCTCATACACTTTGGTGCGCAGATGGAAGTCAGGCGTGTTACGCACCTCCTAATAGTACGCGTAATTTTTTTACAGGGGATATGGTGATCGGAAACACTAACCGATTTGTT
>Ga0214923_10001531_pt1 | contig 32678 bp, 34 predicted proteins | sample LL1510_MetaG_FD_177993 | JGI IMG/M metagenome (GOLD analysis project Ga0214923, IMG submission 177993) | Freshwater microbial communities from Lake Lanier, Atlanta, Georgia, United States - LL-1510 | ecosystem: Environmental > Aquatic > Freshwater > Lake | place: USA: Georgia | collected...
TTGAAATGCTAAGTTACCAGTAGCATCAGATGTAACTGATAGTCCGCCAGTTCCTGAATTTGATGCATTTAAAGTTACTGCCATTTTTTATCCTTAATGTTTATTCGTCTGCGGGTTGTGGCGTATTGCCTTCAGCCACCCACTTTAAATAGGCTTGGTAATCTGTGTTAGCGGGGTCAAATGGTATGCAAGCACCATCGCTTGTGCGCTGAACTGCAACAGGCTGATTATTTATTCCGTTTAATAGTTTATACATTTATAACTCCGATTCAGCAGTAAAGTATTGTGAAGATGCAGAAGCATAAAAATAAGCATCTCCGCTACTACTTACAGTTAACCCAATACTAACGCCACTTGTGTCATATTCAACAATAGAAACTGTTGCCGTATTTACAGTTGCAAAAGTCCCAACAAGTGTTGCTGTAGGGTTCGCCCTCATGGTTACTGGAAAACTAAATCTTGTCATTACAACATTACCAGTTGTGTTGTAACCTCTTCCAATAACAGAATTAACTAATGCTGTGTATCTGTAAAAATACCGCTGACACAAAGACAACTCAGTACCATAAGGTCTGTAATCAAAACTCGTTGCTTTGGTGCCTGTCTCTAGCTGAACGCCTGTGATGTAGAAGGTTGCGCCATTAGTGCCGACTACGCTTGTTGCGCCTGTAACAGAACGATAATCACCAGCTACCCATGCATTAGCAGTTCCACTTTTTGTAGAACCCATGCCAAGACTAAACACAATAATCATTGAGCCAGCATTAGAAGCACCTACCCAAGTTCCACCAGTATCGCCAGCAATTGTTACGTTTATTTGTGTCCAAGTATTTGCAGATGAAATTGTGTAACTAAATGGATATGACCTATTATTAGCACCATTTTGCAAAGATGCACCAAAAGAACCAGTCAGGCTTGAATAAACTAAAAAAGATATGGTGACTGACTTTGCATTAGCAGTACCAAATGCCAAATCTGCCGTATTAAAACCTTCAATAGTTTGTTGCACAAAAAATAAATCACTAGCAGTAACTGTATATGCAGAAGATGATGTGCAAGCCAAATAGTTTGTAAATCCAGCACCAACTCTTGTTGCATATCCTGTTTCTGTTGCGCTTGGAGTTTGTTGAACAGTAAATTTACTAGATGGGCTTGAATATGTTTGCCATCTATCAACAGAAAAAAGTGCAGAAGTAGATGCTGTAATACTTGCCCCCGCATTACGCTGGTCAATCACCATTGCCCCATTGATAATCCTATTTTTGAATCCAAATGTATTCGGTGCATTTACGCTACTAGCAAAAGTTGCATTTTGATTAGCATCAATAGTTACAGCCGTAACATTATTATTAGAAGCTAATATTAAAGAACCAGAATTATCAGCCGTTAAATTAAGTGCTGTTGAATTCGTTGTTCCTGCTGACAAAATTGATGCCATATTTTTTCCTTAGAGTATCAACCAGAGTGATACTGTTTTTGTATTTATTGTCATCACAGAACCAACCACCGTGAATTAGCTGAAACTGTAACCGTACGGTTTGCATCAAGTGTGATTGGACCAATTGAAAGTCCGCCAGTGTTTGGCAGTATAGTTATGTTTGCAGTAATCTGTGTATTTGCTGACAAGATAACATTGTTTGAATTTGCAACATATGTACCGACTGCTGCTGTGTTTGCCTTTGCAAAAGCACCGTTAGCATAAGATGCAGCTGAATTTGCTACATTACTTGGAGTATTTGCTGAAAGAAATGCTGAATTAGCATATGAACTAGCTGATGTTATATTCGTATTCTGTGTAGTATCAATGCCTAAAATATTATTAGCAGTTAAGAAAGCAGAGTTAGCATAAGAAGCAGCAGGTGTTGCTATATTAGCAGCAGTAAAAGCTGAATTGATATAACTAAATGTGTCACCAGACAACTTAGTTAATGTAACTGAACCATCTGATGTTACTTGAGCTACAGAACCAGTACCAAGATGCAGAACAATAATATTGTTTGTACCAGTTGCAGGTGCAGTAGCAAATGTAATTGTTACTCCACTTAATGTGTAAGTACCTGGTGCTTGATATACACCAGCTATGAATACTGCAATAGCTGCTGTGCCTGCAGGTGCTCTTGTTAAAGGAGTAAATGCAGTTGTTGACGCATTACCAGAGAATGAATCTGCGATAAATGGTACTGATGTTGGTGTATTTCCAATGTATGACATATGTTTATTTAGTTCGTTTTAATTGCTGACATAATTTTTTTAATTAATAACATAAACATAGGCCGGATTTCCAGCAAATGTTCCATCACCAGTAAATGTGTGAACAACATAACCTGATGGTGTTGTGATTGTACCACCAGTAGCATATTGAGTTGAGCCAGCGTAACGAATAATTACAATGCCTGATCCACCAGCACCACCGTAACCTATTGGGCCTGGGTCTACATATGTACCTCCGCCGGCACCACCGCCGCCACCGCCACGATTTGTTACGCCAGCAGTTCCTGTGCTTGTTAAACTTCCAGATCCACCACTTATACCTGGAGTTCCAGGACCACCAGTTCCAGCGGTTGTAAAAGCACCTCCGCCTCCACCTCCTGCGTAAATTACAGGAGAACCTGATATAGGAGATGAAGATCCGTTACCACCATTACCACCTATATTTGCAGGATTTGGAGAAGCATTTCCGCCAACACCACCTGCGCCACCACCACCTGCGCCTGCTATTCTTACTCCAGGAAATGATCCAGATCCGCCATTATTTCCTTGGCCAGGAGTTCCAGCTCCGCCGGGGCCATCAGCAGCACCGCCACCAGATCCGCCATCTCTGCCTTGAGCTCCATTACCGTTAGCACCATAGCCACCCCCGATAGCTGTAACAGTTAATCCTGGTCCTGATATAACTGCATTTTGGCCATAATTACCTGTGGCACCACCACCACCAACAGTAATAGCATATGAACCAGCTAAAGAAAGTGTTCCACTAGCTGTAATAAGACCTCCAGCGCCTCCAGCACCTCCACCCCAAGCAGCTGGTGAAACAGAAACTCCACCGCCTCCTCCACCAGCAAGAACAAGATAGTCTACTGAAGTTGGAGCTGTAATATTCAGTCCTGTTGGAAATTTATATCCTATTGGTCGTGATGAGATTAAATCACTTGAATCTGGAACATTAAGAAAGCTTATAGGCATTGTATCAAAATATTAATTTACAGAGTAAATTGTGTTTGCAATTCTAAAATCAGAATTTGTAGCAAATGTTCCATCACCATTGAATGTATGTATGGAATATCCACCAGATGTTGAGTAGTTACCACCGCCAGCTGTTTGAGCACCAGCGTAACGAATGATTACAACACCAGAGCCACCAGCGCCAGCTGTATGACCATTGTTGTCACCGCCACCGCCGCCACCACCTGTGTTTGGCGTTCCTGTACCGCCATTTACAGCACCGTTGTAATGAGAACCAACGCCTCCTCCTCCTGTACCACCTGCACCTCCTGGTCCGCCTCCGCCAGCAGCGCCAGCAGAACCTCCTCCGCCTCCAGCATAAGTTACTGGTGTTCCAGATAACGGGTAAGCAGCACCAGCACCGCCAGCACCACCCACAGATGTATTTACACCACCCGTAGCAGTACCGCCTACTGCGCCCGCACCGCCACCGCCTCCAGCACCTTGACCAGCGGCATTTGCGTCACCACCATTGTTACCTTGACCTGGTGTGCCAGAACCAGCAATACTATTAGAGTTTACATCTCCACCACCAGAGCCACCATTTTTACCGTTTGAAGGATTAGAACTACCACCGCCTCCACCGCCACCGCCTATTGAAGTAAATGAACTAAATATTGAATTTGAGCCGTTGGCACCAGCAGTACCCGGTGTACCTGCCGGACCTCCACCACCTACTGTAATAGCATATGGTGTTGAAGAAGCTATTGAAATTGTTCCTGTGAGCAAACCACCAGCACCGCCGCCACCGCCTTGACCTGACGCATAGTTTTCTCTACCACCACCCCCACCACCAGCAACCACCAAATAATCCACAGCAGTGTTTGCTGTGGTGGACATGCCTGTTGGAAATTTATATCCTGTTGGTCTTGATGAACGTAAATTAGTTGAACCGGGAACATTAAGGAATTTGATTGGCATTATGACACTTCCACACCAAATGTTGAAATTGCTAAACTGGCGCCATTTGTATTAGCTGCAACAACTGTACCAGCTGGCAAAGTTAAAGGAAAATCTAACAATACTGTATCACCATTAGGAGCAATAGAACCCCTCAGTATGAAATGTTTTGGTAACGGTGTTGTGGAATTCTCAGAAGAAGGAACAACAATGATACTATATGATGCATTTGTTGTTGATAAATTGTTCACATGAATTGAATTTACAAGAGCTGCCGTAGAGGCAGGCACTACATAAACATTCGTTTGTGTATTGGAACTTGGATTAATCTGACCAAGAATTTTATGAATATTTGGCATTAGATAATCTCCACACCGAAGGCATTAATAGAAATATTTGAACTTGCATTAGCACCAGTAATATTAGCAGAAAGAATAGAACCTACATTAAGTGATATTCTTGGTTCTAAAACTAATGTTTCAGCAGCACCAAGAGAATAACCAGAAACAATAAAATTCTTTGTTGCTACAGCTGAACCACTTACATTTGCAGCCACATTAACTGATACAGTATTTGGACTTTGATTGCAAATTGTAATTGTTGATATCATTGTGTTTGTTGCAGCTGGTACTGTATAAATTGTGGTCAAAATATTTGCTGTTGTTTGAACTTGACCTAGAATTTTATATGGCAAACGACCAGCGGCTGAATCAGCAATAACACCAACTGCTGAAGAAACAACGGAAAGTTGACCATTAGAAATCGCAGCACCTGGTGCCAATTTAGTAGAAGTAATACTTGCATCAACTATATTGTTTGCATTAATAATATTTGTTGCAAGTAAATTACCAGTGATTGCACCAGCAGCAATTAAATTACCAGTAATCTGTAAAGTGCCAATGTTATTGGCTTTAATTGTGCCTGAAGCTATTTTACCAAATGTGATAGTACCATCTGCAATATCAGAGGCAATAACTGTGCCGTCTGCAATTGAGTCTGCTATTATTCTGTTAAGTGCCATAATGGTCTATTTATTCCGTTTTAATTAATCTTTTGTTGGTGGTTCACCTTCAGATTTAGGAAACTTTTCTTTGATTTCCTTAATCGCCTTAAACCATTGTGAATTTTTCAATTCAACACCTTCATTGATAGCATGCCACAACATATCAAGTTGTTCAAACCCATCGGGGTAATGACGGCACCTGTCATATGCATACTGATAATGCTTAGCTAATTTTTCTTGAAAAACAAGTTCTTCATCAATCTCAGCTTTTGTTGGTGCTGATAAACCATCAGGATGATGCCACTTATGATAAGTAATAACACCACCAGCCATTGCAATTTCAAAAGTGCAACCAGGCCTTAAAGCTTTAATTGCAGTATCAACACCGACTGGCATTCCGCCTTCGGCTGAAAAATTCTTCATCACTTCACTTGCGTTATTTAAATCCATATTATATCTCCTAATAATTAAAACGTAACTTCAACCCAATTAACTGTCGCTTCATTCCAACTATACATCTTAGGTGGATTTCCTGTGCCAGCATCAGAAGGCATATCAACAGGAGCTTTCCATCGGCAAGTTGATTCAACCAATACCCATGATGGATATGGTTTAATTGCAATGAAAGCATCACGACCTGAATCGTATGTCATACCGATACCGGCATAATTTTTACGAATGTTATTATTGTAGCTTGTTTGTTTCCAATAAACATCATCATGCACACCATGAACACCTTCAAGGTATGCGATGCCTATTGATTCTACTTCATCACCTGTGCCATTAACGCAGTTCCAGTTATCAACAACGGATACATGAAGAACTTCGTTTGTAGCTTTATTAATTTTTGCGAAATGTGCCATTTTTTTACCTCCAAAATAGTATAAAAAGATACCTTTATTTATGCTATCTTTATTGTGATATTATTTTTTTTGCCCGTTAATTTATAGAGTATTGACTGTTAGCACGAAAAGTTCCATCACCAGTAAATGTATGTATGGAATATCCACCAGATGTTGAGTAGTTACCACCGCCAGCTGTTTGAGCACCAGCGTAACGAATGATTACAACACCAGAGCCACCTGTACCAGAATTTCCGCCACCTCTATTAGCCGTAGGGCCACCGCCAGAGCCGTTTGACCCAGGTCCGTAAGTGTCACCCCAACCGGCACCGCCTCCAGCATAAGTAACAGGTGTGCCACTAATTGGTGATGCTACGCCACTTCCACCGTTACCACCTGCACCAGCATTACCACCATTTGATCCTACGCTACCTGCGCCGCCACCGCCACCATTTGATGTAAAACTTACTCCGTCAGTAAAACCTCGCCCACCAGCATAACCTTGTCCTGGTGTTCCTGCGCCACCAAGACCATTTGATCCGCCACCACCACCACCTGAACCGCCACTATTAGAATTTCCTGAGGGAACTCCCCAACCGCCACCCAAAGATGTGACAGTATGAAAAATAGAAGAACTTCCATTTGTAGATGCGCCGGCGCCGCCTACTGTGACTGCGTAATTAGTTCCTTTTGTGAGATTTAATGTAGATTCAGCAGGTGCGCCACCACCAGAAGTTCCCACAGAAGTGCGATATCCGCCAGCTCCACCTCCACCTCTTATTGATCCACCAGCACCACCTGCTACTACAAGAAAATCTACTGAAAGTGGATCATCATCACTATTCAATCCTGTTGGAAAAGTATATCCATCTGGTCTAACAAGAGCAAGACTTTTAGAAGCTTTTAAAAATTCAATTCCCATTTTGTATCTTAATTAATAGAGTAACTTATTGTATTAGAACGGAAAGTTCCATCACCAGTAAATGTATGTATAGAATAACCACCAGATGATAAGTAATTTCCACCACCAGCTAGTTGACTACCAGTATAACGGATGATTACAATTCCACCAGCACCGTTGCCACCAGAAGTTGTGCCGCCACCACCGCCGCCACTTCCAGTATTTGGACTACCAGCACCTCCAGTACCTGTAGAACCACCACCACCAATTCCAGAACCTCCAGAACCAAGATTATTTTGTCCTAATCCAGATAATCCACCGCCACCACCACCGCCAGCATATGTTACTGGTGAACCTGAATATGGTGATGGAGAACCAGAACCTCCAGAACCGCTAGTATAAGGACCAGATGGAATATTTGCATAAGAGCCAGCACCACCAGATCCTCCTGCGCCGCCACCGCCACCCATCGCAACTGAACTACCAGCACCTCCATTATTTCCTTGACCTGGTGTTCCTAAACCACCATTGCCGGCAGAACTGTTATAAACATCAGATCCGCCGCCACCGCAACCACCGGATCTTCCATGTACAGTTGTTCCACTACCACCTCCACCGCCGCCAATTGCAGTTAATGAACTGAATATTGAATTGCTACCATTAGCACCGGCATCAGAAGCTGGTGTACCAGCAGGACCACCACCGCCAACTGATATTGGATAAGATGTTCCTTTAGTTATTGAAAATCCTGAAGCTGTGAGAAATCCACCAGCACCTCCGCCGCCACCTTGACCTTGAGCACCACCACCGCCACCAGCAATAACAAGATAATCTACTGAAGTTGGACCATCAGCAGCATCTCCAGTATTAGACAATCCTGTTGGAAAAATGTATCCACTTGGCCTAATTAACTTGCCAACTTTATTTGATTTTATGAATTTGATTGCTGACATTTTTAATTTATAAAGTAACCAGTTGTATTAGCACTAAAGGTTGAATCACCAGTAAATCTATGTATAGAATATCCACCTGATGAAGAATAGTTTCCACCAGCTGCAGCTTGTGAACCTGTATAACGAATGATTACAACACCTGAACCTCCGCCACCACCTGTTCCAGGAGTGGCACCAGTTGAACCAGCACCACCGCCACCGCCACCAGTATTTGGTGAACCAGAACCTGCAGTTCCACTACCCACTCCAGATCCACCTGGTGTGCCACCTGAACCTCCTGGTCCGTTATTGTCAGCTCCGCCGCCGCCACCGCCAGAATATGTTACTGGTGTGCTTGAGTATGGTGATGAAGAACCAGATCCGCCATTACCACCAGTATTTCCACTTCCAGCGCTACCAACAGAACCTGCTCCACCACCGCCACCGCCAGATGCGTTGTTTTGAGTGCTGTTACCACCAGAACTACCACCATTATTTCCTTGACCTGGTGTGCCAGATCCGCCAGCAGTATTTTGACCACCTCCGCCGCCGCCGCCTGATCCACCAGAACCGCCTGTTCCACCATCATTAGCGCCAGTGCCTTTACCACCACCAATAGAAGTTATTGTAGAAAAAACACTATTTGATCCAGAAACTCCAGGAGTTGTTCTAGCCGCACCGCCTGGACCGCCACCACCTACTGTGATAGAATACGGTGTTCCTTGAATGATAGAAAATCCTGTGCCTGTTTGAAAACCACCAGCGCCACCACCAGCACCACTACCATGGCCAGTATTAACTTCACCGCCTCCGCCACCTCCACCAGCAACTACAAGATAGTCTACTAAAAAATTATCTGCACGACCAAAAGTTAAACCTGTTGGATATGTGTATCCACTAGGTCTAACAAAAGAACCAATTGGAGAAGTTTTTAGAAATAGTATCGCCATATCACCTCAAATAAATTTAAGTGATTTCAACACCGAACGCAGAAAAAGATATACTTGCTGAGTTTGTATTTGCGGCTAATATTGCACCTGCTGGTAATGTTAAACTTAAAGTAAGTGTTGCCGCATCTGATGCTGGTATTGTACTACCACGAATAATATAATACATTGAATTAGAAGCTGGACTTGCAAAGTTAGCAGACGGCATTACAATCAAACTATATGATGAATTCGTTGCTGATTGATTTGCAATTTGAACTGAATTGATTACTGTTGATGTTGCGGCAGGAACCACATAGACATTACTTTGTGTGTTTGCCGATGGGTTTACTTGACCAAGAATTTTATAGGTATTAGGCATTATGTTAACTCTACTCCAAATACGTTGAACGATACATTAGCAGCAGTTTCACCAGAAGCAACAGCATTATTTACTGCAACAATAACCGATGCATTAAGTGTAACACCTGGTGACAAAATCATTGTGTCTGCTCTAGGAATTGTAACACCTTTTATCAAGTAGTGTTTGTTTGCTAATGTTTCATTGATTGGTCTAATCATAATATCTACGTTTGCATTAGCAGAACTTTGATTACAAATAGTAATCGTACTAACAATTGCAGATGTTGATGTTGGTACCACATACACATTACTCAACAAGTTAGCAGTTGGTAATGTTTGACCTAAAATTTTATATGTTGTTGGCATTATGACCCCATTGCTGTAAAGAAGAACGGATGAGCATCCACACCCGTCACTACTTGTGTTGATACTGTATTAACACGACCATTTGCAGAAACAGTAATGATTGGATAATAAGCTGCATTTCCGTATGTACCACTAGTAATACTTATGTTAGTTACATCCGTGTTTGCTTGCGTGAAAGCACCGTTTGCATATGCTGCAGCTGAGTTAGCTGAAGCGAAAGATGAATTAGCGTATGAAGCTGCACTATTTGCACCAGCAAAACCTGAGTTTGCATAACTAGCTGCTGAGTTAGCAATGTAACTTGGTGTATTTGCTTGAATGAAAGCAGCATTAGCATAAATGGCTGCTGAATTTGCGGTTGCAGTAGGTAATGTACCAGATGCTAGTTTAGATGCAGTAATTGTTCCATCTGGTATCTGAGAATTTAAAATATTACTATAAGTGATAACAGTTGTTGCACGATAGGTAACAATAATATTTTGAGTACCAGAAGGCGGCGCTTCGGTAAATGTAATTACACCACTAGCAATAGAATAGGAATTTATTGGGTCTTGCTGAACACTACTTACAATAACTTCAATTGCATTAGCATCAGAAATTCCAGTTTGTGTTATAGTAAACTGTGTGCAAGCACCTGTACCGTTGAACCTTTCGGTTGAAACGATAAATGATCCTACACCAGGCTCGTTGCCAAGGTATGACATATTATGATATCTCCAAAACCGATACGATTACATCAGCTGAATTTACTGTTGATGTTTGAACTTGCATAAAGTCTCCTGCTTCCATAACCAATTTTTGGTCACCACCAATTGGTACTAATGCACCGCCATTAGAGATTATTGCATTTTGTAGCATGAAATATGTTGTGCCAGAAGATACAACAGTAACATTACAAGTAATCGGAGATGCAGTTGTGTTACCAATTGTCATACCGATAACCGTAGCCTGTGTTGAAGCTGGGCCAACATAGACATTGGCAGCAGTCGTTGTTGCGTTTTTGAGAAAATAATTTTTAAAATTGTTTGCCATTGAATAAATTCCTTAGTATTGATTCACTATTTATATTAACCTAATGCGATAGAATACGCTAAAGCAGTATCCTCAGCAGCTGTAATCCTAGTGTAAATTCCAGTATTTGCCGTTCCAATAAAACTTTCCACATTTGCGACCAAAAGATTTCCAGTATTCACATACAGCTGATTAATACCAGAAGAAGTTCTAACATTTAAAGTTGAACCAGTTCCAGAAACATCAAGTTTTGTGTTTGCAATAAATGTCGCACCGTTGCCGTCAGTTAGTGTGTTGGCGGTTGAAATTAAAGCCGAAGTAGCTGTTAACCAATGTTGAAATGTATTAGCAGTTGTTAATTGATTAATTGCCATCTTGGAGCCTTGAATTTACTAGGGTATGCAATAGATTTTTAATTTCTGACATATCTTGTTCTATTTTTGTCAAACGATTTTTTGTTTCAATTTGTTCTTCTTGTTGCTTCTTGGCAACATTCCTTTTACGAAGATAATCTTGCAAACCTTCTTTATCTGTATTTAGAACAGCTTTGGAATGCATATCCCGAATTAAATTTTCATGTTCAATTACTTTTGCATACATGATTAAGCACCAGCAGGTAATGCGATTGCACGGAAGTCACGAACTTTTGGTACATCAACTGTAGATGTTCCAGTCAAAACAATTTTGATTGCAAATGTTCTGAATGTATTATATCCGGTTGAAGCCGATGTATATGATACAGCATTGTTTGCAGTATTGTTTGTTCCTGGTGCATAAGCTATTTCACGATAGTCATCTTGATTTGCTGACACAAAGTTAGAATTTGATAACTGTGTCATCAATTGATAGTTCTTATCATCAAATGTGTCAGCGTCTGATGTGGATAAAATCTTGTAGTATACAAGTATATCGGCACCAGTTGGTTTATATGCAGTTAGATAAACACGCAAATCACCAGAATCAAAACCGTCAGCAAGTGTAACACGGCGAGTAATATAACGAACAGAACCATTACCGCCAGATTTCTTATCTTCACCGTTATATGTGATTGTTGCACCGGTGCCTGGTGTTGTGTTTGCATCAACCAATGTAATAGTTGGAGATGTTGTGTATCCAGAACCAACATTTGTCAAGTATACAGATGTAACAACATTATTAGTCACAACAGCAGCTGCGGTTGCACCTGAACCATTACCACCAGTAATTGTTACAGTAGCATTTGCGTTTGTTGAGTAAGCTGTACCACCACTTGAAAGAGTTATGCCAGAATTGCTTAATGGCAAGTTATTAATAATATTCTCAACAGCAATAATGCCGTAACGAGAAGTGTCTAATATTGGTGAAACATCTGGATTAGTTGTTGCAACAGTTGCTGACACATTAAGTGTGGAGTTTCCTGTTGCTGGGTTTAAAACACGGCGACCATAACCATCAAGCATTTCATAATCTTTAAATGGTGTTACAGATAAAGCAGGTGTCAAACCGCCAGTTGATTTTTCAGATTTGAAGTTGTAAACAATGGATGTATTGGCCAAAGAAATATCAGAAGTAATTAAATGCATCAAATCATAAACAGTATTTGATGTTGGGTAATTAACAGTAAAGAAAGCAGTTATTGGTGTTGTACTAAATGTATAACGGAACAATCTAAACATCATATCAGAATTTTGGTCAGCCGTCCATGTTGAACCGTTTTGTGACAAGAACAATGAACCACCATAAGGTTGTTCAGAAATTTGTCTTTGATTTACCAAATCTAGTTTACCAATTTCAGCAATATAGACTTCATATTTGTTTGAATTGGATAACAGAACAAACGAATGTTCTCCAGGTTGCAAATATAATGGTGCATCAAATGTAAACTCAGTATATTTTGTTGCATCATCTAAACTTGGAGATGAAGTTGTTTTAACTTTATCTGGAGTTAATGTAACTGTTGAATATGGATAAACTATTGAAGATGATGGGTAACCATTTGTTGCAGGTCTAACTTGCAATGTAATTGGTTGTGAACTATCAGCTGATTTGAAACAGAAGCGAGCTTTACTCAGAAAAATACCTTGTGGATAATTTACTGGAGAAACAAGGAATGTTTGTGCTAAAGGATCCCAATACCCAATAACAACTTCTTTAGATGTGGTTGAAGTAATTACTCTTGTGTCGGTTGCAGCTGCACGCTGAATAGTTGGAACAGTTGTTGAGATAATAGTATTCTCAGTCTGTTGCAAAATACCTTGTGCAAAGAATGTTGCATCACCGTTTGTTGAAGAAGATGGAATATCTCCAGTTGAATTATCAATTAATCGGAAATTCTTTTCACCAACACGGAACTGACTTGCTGGAATACTAAAGACACCAGCAATATCACCAGCATTGGTTGTTGTTAAACGACCAATTGAGTATACAGAATCGGTAGATGGTGTTGTTGTCCATGTTCCAGTAATTGCCACATTTCTTGTAGCAGTTGTGTAAGCAGAAATTGTTGCTTGTTGACCAGCACCAGTACCAGAAACAATACTGATTGGTTGACCAACAAGAGAACCAATATTATTTGCGGCAGATGCATCAACAGCCAAGACAATAGTATTTGCCGTAGCAGAAGATGCTATACCAGAATAGTGGTCATATCCGTTAATCTTATATGTTGTACCAGTTGATTGGCCAACAAGATTCATCGTAGCGCCATTAAATGCTGTTGATGGGTTTACACTAATTATAAATGCTTCAGTATTAGAAGTACGAACAACAAATGCGGTACCATTAGTTGTGCTTGTTGCTGTATTAGAAACATTTACAGTTTCAGGATTGCCAGATTGTGTTCTATATTGTAAATTATTTGCAGCTAATGTAACTTTATTTGCACGAGCAACATATTTCTCAACAGTTGTATTATCAAAAAATGGATATAATGTTGTATTAGCTTTGAAATCTGAACCAGTAAATAATACAGTTCTATTCCTCATATAAGGAATAATAGAAACATCAATTACACGGTCACCAAGTGATTGTGTTATAGTGGATGGAACAACTTGTGTTTTAATACCAGTCCTAATTTGATTTGATGTTGTAGTTGTTGTTTGTGTTCCATAAACAAGGTCATAATGACCAGTTGTACCTAACCAACCACGATATTCACCACCACTAGTAGATGTGCCGGTCCAATATGTTGACCAATCACTCCATTCATATGAAAAAGCGTTTTGTGCGATAATAGCCCATGCATCTTTATCACCTTGTAAATTAACCAAAACATCTGGTTGTTTACTTGTATCAACCCAAATATCAGAAGGTGGATCTAAATTAATTTTACCCAAATAATTAATTACATTGAATGGGTTTACATTAATTGAACGAGATGCTTTTGATTGGTCAATTAATGCTGTATGTGTTCCATTAGCCGTAATTAACGGACCAGATTTCATGTAATTTGTAGAAGTTGCAGAATCAAAAGTCAACAAATGCGAAGAGATGTTGAAAGTTGGACGCATCTCTTTGTTTTGTGGGTCAATAGATGCTTCAAATTCATCTCTTGAAACATCAGCAACGGATGAACCATTAAAAGAATCTACAATAATACCATTTTTAAATCTTGGTAAATTTGTGCTATCAAGAATAGTTAAATCTTGTTTATTAACAGCAGATTGCTCTAACAAAGATAGTGCAGTATAGTATTCTAAGTTTTCAACACGCTTAGAAATTGTGCCAATATCTCGCATCGTATAACGGCGATTATCGGTATATTCAACTTTTGTATCGGCAGTATTGGCAAGATAGGCAGGATGACGAAGAATATAAAGAGTCATTGACCCATCTTTTTCTTTTGGTTCAACAGGAGTCAATGAAGGCACTCCAGAAAGAACTTCAAAAGATTTATTCTTGTTCAATATTACCTTATCAATTCTTGGTAAATAATATTGATAGCTTAAAGTGATTGTGGAACCATTCTGTGGAATCTTAGGACCAGTCGTGGTTGAAGCAACATCAAAGCTGACGGTGTTTGCTGTAGCCGCAGTTGTCGGTATGGAACGGACAGGTCTATAATCTAAACTATCACGCAACTCATATGAATTGCCTGTAGTAGCTGATGTATACACAGGTATATTTGCATAGAATGGGTATGAATCTACTGTAAAGAATCCAGAGTCAGTAGTGGTACTATATCTATTATATTTTACAACTAATGGTCCTGTTGGCGCACTTACGCCTGGTTTTAATTTGATTGATGAATGGTCATAATAAGAATCTCTTTGACCTGTATCAAGGCTATATCTAGAAGTAACATCAATTGCAGAAGATGAATTAGCTACAGTAATTGCAGTATTGTTAAAATCTAAAACTTGTACCGATACTACATCAGGAACAAATAAAGATTGGAGTGTATCTGGTGTCTTATACACAGTATTGGCCATAATATGAACTTGGCCATTTGCTGAATAAGTTATGACGCCATTGTTTGCAAAAATACTTGTTCCACCTGAAGTTTGAACGGTAGCATTAGCAGAAACAAAAGTTTTTGATTTTGCCGTTGGGTTAGTAACATCAATTGTAGCAATCACATTTGCTGTCATACTACTACCACCAGTAACACTAATCTGGCGATTGGCATCATCAACAGTAAATAAATTAGGAGGAATAATATCACCAACTTTATAAGATGATCCTCCAACAGCAGTTACAACAATTTGATATTTTTGAATTTCAGTTGATGAACTACTTGCTGGTGAAAGAACTTCTGGTCCTATATCAACAGACATTTGAGCTGATGTTCCAGATGTAAATTGCAAATCTTTATAAAGTTTTTTATATGAATGATAATAATTTGCTATGCTACCAGCTGTAACATATTTTTGTCCTAAACCAAATATTAATGGTTCAAGTGATTTATCAACAAGGTAAGCGTCTTCATATGTTGATGAATAATCTCTTGAACCAATATCAATATCTGCACCATTAATTTTAGTTGTTGAATTGAATGTAGCCAAAGAATCAACATCATTAAATTCAAAATCAATTGACCATATTGAAGTTGTGTTTGGTGTTGCAGAAAATGGTGAAGAGAGTGTTATTACTCCAGTTGCACCATTATAATTTGTAATAAATTTTGGTGCTTCGCCAGAACCTGGTCCAGCAGATATACGAACTTTAGCACCGGTGTATGCGTTATTTACTGTTGAATAGTATTGACCACTACCAATATTACCAATTGTGATAGATGTGGAGTTAGAAGTTAAAACATTACCTGTAAGTGAACCAATATTTACATCAAACAAATATGTGCGATATACAAACGATTGTGCATTTGAAGTGTTTGCTGCACCATCAAACTCTACCGATTTAACTCTTGCTGTACCAATTTTTGTATTAGTAATAGTTGCTGTTGTAGAAGTATTAATTAAACTATTAGCTACACAATGTAAATCTACTGTTTGCAAACTATTGATTGGAAATGTTCCATAATTGTTATTTGCATAAACAAAATAACCATAGTCAGCAGAAACTTTCTTTGCAGTTACCGAATCACCCAATCTTGGTTTGTCAAATGTAATTGTTGTTGGTCCAATAGTTTCAAATTCATAACCATAGACATATGCTTTTCCAGGTGACAAAACAACATTTGCTTTTGCGGTATTAGCTGCACTTGTATCTAACGCAATTTTAAATGGCCGAACTGTATAATTACCAGATTCGTCATATGTTCTACGAGCAAGGGTTTCTTCTAATACCGCATATAGTGGGTATTGAACTGAGTAAACTAAGTAACCATTTTCAACACGAGCAATTTCAATAAATTGTGTATCATCGGTTGAAGTTAATGAGCGTGTAGCAAGAACAAGTTCTACCTTATAACGATCCGAACCAGGAGCTTGGTAATTTGAAGCATCTTGTGCTGGGTCAAGCAAAGAAGTATCTTGTGATGAAACAACAACGGATTCAGTTACTTCAAAACCAATACGAACATTGGCTGTTGTATTACTATATTTTGATGTTGCAATAGTTTGTGGGTCGGTTTTAATAAAAAAACCATCATAAAAATAAACACCTTCATTTGCAGAGAATACTTGACCTGTACCAACACCAGATGTTGAAACATTTGCAAATACTGGCGAAGTTTCAGAAGTTTGAATTGTATCACCAGCAACAAATGCAGCACCATATAATTGTTTAATTAAAATTGTTTTTGGATCACCTGTGCCAGCATTAGCATCATAAACAATAACAACTTCACCACGCTTTGTACCTGTTGAATTTGTAATTGTTTTACCATTAAAATTGGTTACAGATACAGCCGTTCCAGAATAATCGGTATCTATTTTAAGATATGTAGCATCCTGTAAGAATGTTTGACCACCAGTTACAATAGAACCATTTTTGAAAACATGATTACCAAAACGACTGGTTTGGTTTTGTAATAGGGTTTGTAACTGTGTTAATTCACGAGCTTGAACTGCATAGCCTGGTTTGAACAACAGCCGAAGAAACTTTTTATCTTCGTCAAAATCGTCATAATACGGATTGACATTAAAATTAGTATTTAACGACATTAAATAATTTCCTTAAAATCTGATAACAAACTTGACATTTTCTGCTTGCCCATCTGCTCTTTGAATCTTTGTAACATTTTCAACATATTCTATATCACCTGTATAGGGTTCAAACTCTGGATCATATCTCTTAACAACGGTTCTATTGACACCTGATGCAGCACCAATTAATGATCCGCCAACCGCAACATCACCTACAACCTTAGTTAGGCGAACCTCATTTGATGATTGTGAATTAACAAAACCATAAAAATATGCGTTATTTGCGGCACTACCTTGATAAACAAACTCATCTGTGTTAAATGGATTACCAGCAACCAAAGTCAAATTGACAGTTTGTGATATAACGGTATTTGCATTAGAGGTGGATACTGCCGAATTAGCACCATATTTATACGGGTCTCTCAGTAAACCATACTGTCTTATTGAGGTTGAGGTTGAAATTAATCCATTTTCAGTTGAATCTACTGAACCTATCCTCTCAGCAACCATAACATTTGTAGCATCCAATTCTTTAGCTGAGTTGAATCCGTGGCCAAATTTTGGAGGTAATATAACTCTTGCGGTTGCATTGGTACCAGAACCATAGATTGTTGCATTGGCATAAGAATAGCCTGTACCAGTTACATTAATTGTAATTTTGGAGATTGCACTATTTGAAATGTTTGCACTAGCAACAGCACCAACACCATCGCCAGAAATAGTAACAGTTGTACTGAAAGTTAATGCGTTTGCTAATGTTCCACCACCGTTTGCGGTAGTTGGAGTAGAAATAGTAATAACACTTGATACTGTGTTAGAAGTTACAACTTTAGTTCCGGTTGCAATACCAGTTCCACTAACAGTCATATTGGCTGCAACATTAGTTGTATTTGCCAAAGTTATAGTTGAAACTCCATTAATAAATGCGGTAGCGTTTATTGTTGGCTCAGCGTATCCAGAACCACCATTTGTAATAAAAATAGTAGTTATTTCACCGTCTATTGTACTGGTTGAACTAACATTATAATCTAATTTTGAAGTGGATATTGGTGCTGGTATCCATGCAGTTGTTAAAAATTTATTAGATGGTTTAATATTATAAAGATATTTCCAAACATATCCATCAGCAGTAAAAATTGTTCCGTTTGCAGTATTAAAATCGCCAGTTGGTTCTACTGTTGAAAGTACATTGGCATTATTAGACAAACACTTATACACATTCCTAGAAGTAGTCAAAACATACATTGGTTGACTATTGCCACCAGCACCACTATCAGCAGTTAATAATGTATCAGTTGATATCTTATCATCAAACTGTTTATATCGTTTATTTGTAACCCAATTTATACGAGGTAATACTAATTCAACATCGTTACCTGTAATTTTTTTGGCCGCAAACATATTGTCCCACACAGATTTTTCATCAAATGTGCTATCCACAATTGAGTTTGGTGATGATTCGTTTGCATAAGGAACATGGTTGCCAATGAACAAAAAGCCAACAGTTGGCTGAGGTTCGGCAAAAGATTCTTTGAATTGTTCTGCGTTATTAAACGAGAGTTTTTTTGATGTGTATGTTGTCGCCATAGTAATTCTTTTATTTATGTAACAATTACGAGAGTTTCGCCGTTTGAAGTGATTGTAAATGCTGAGTTGACCGTCATTGTTCCATTGCTGTAAATAGCATTAATATATCTAATTTCAGAATTAACCGCAATCTGTGTTCCAATTGTAATAACATTATTAGTATTTGCAATATTGAATAGTGTATTTGTACCTGTTACATATATGCTACTGTTAACATTTACTGTTCCAGAAATAACATTACTTGAATAACTGTTAATTGATATGTTATTTGCTGCAACAATTTTATCAATTCTAAAGTCTGCGTATTGTTTAAATCCAGCTGGGTGAATTAGATTCTTAAACAATTCTTTAAATTTAGAGAACTCAACTTTAGATGACAAAACATATGCATAATCTATGTAATAGTTTCTACCTTGCATAACCCTTTCAGCTGAAGATAATATGCCATCAGATGTTTTCCAATTGCCAGGAAAAGAAACATAAGATGGTTCAATTACTGAATTAGCAGTTGCAGTTCCACTACCTTTGTTTGTTAAATCAATTGTTGGTGGTGATTGATATCCTGCACCAGGATTTATAATTCTAATAGCTAAAACAGCTCCAGGGTTTTGGTCTGCTGATGCAGTTAAATCTTCTCCATCACCCATTAAGCAAGTAACAGATAAATTTGCATTTGCACCAGCAATAGAAGATACTGTAATTGATGGTAATTTTGTTTTATCATAATTTATTCCACCAACAGGCAATAGACCATGTAGTCCAATCTTTTTAGGAAGGCCAGTTGTTGCAGAATTGAAGTTTGCATTTACTGTAAGTGATGTATTAGAAGTAATTGTATTGATATATCTGGATTCATTGTTTATAATAATACGGTCACCAACACGCAATTCATCTAGAAAATATGTTCCAGTACCAATAACAGTTACATTAGTTGTACCAAACGCATTTGCTGTACCAGTAATTCTTGGTGGTTGTAATGCAACATTAGTTATTGCACCAGTTGCTGAAACATTTAATACAGCTGCTGCAGCACCAAAACCAAAATTCATATTACCTGAATTAGTAAAAACCAATTCATCACCAATTTTATAATTATCACCAGCAGTATTAATTGTAATTCTGCCTAAAGATTTTGTATATAAAACATGTTGTTCTTCTGAAGCACCATTGATAAAAGGTGCTGAATCAGCATCTAATGTTGGAACATAAGCAAAAATAGCATTTGCAAACAAAACTGCCACATTTGTAATTGGTCCAATACTTGTGATACTTGAAAAAGCCAATGCATCTATTATTCGTGAATTAACATTTTCAGATATTGCTGTGTTTGGAAAACCATAATCAGCAGCACTAATTAATAGAGAAGAATAATTGGCAATTCTTGAAGTGTCTACAACAAATGAGTTTGCGCTATTTGCACCAGAAGTATCAACACCATCAATCGCAAGAACTAAAGATGCATTAGCAGTAGCCCCAACAAGATTAACATTTGAACCAGTTTTAAAACCTGCACCGCCAGCGGCAATTAAAACTTTATTAATGTATCCAGAAAACACATCAGAAACAATCGCTTCAGCACTAGTTGTTGCACCACCACCAGAAATTACAACTGGATCACCAATATTATAACTTGCACCACCGTTGATAACATTAATTACAGCAAGAGTTGATAACCCATTAACTTCAATGTTTATTAGTTCATCATTATCACCAATGATATTGAGTGTCGCATTTTCACCGTTCTCAAAAGATCCAACTAAAGTTTTATCATTAACATATAATTCAAATGCAGAACCGGTACTTAATGTTTTTTGGCCAACTCTTTCAACGATAGCGGTTGCACCAGATGTTGTTCCAGTTAACTTTCTATTTTCTAATAGTGCATAATCAAAATCATTATATAATATTTTTACTTGAGAATTAGCTGAAGGTGCAGTATTAAAAACAACCTTTTTTGATTCACGGCGAACATTATAACCAGAAGTTTGTAAAACCCCGTTTACATAAACTCCTATCTCACTTGAAGAGGCAACTTGTGCCATTTTAAATATGGTATTGCCAGATTCTGTTGCAGTTGAAGATGTATTACCGTTTGCAGTATATGAACTGTAAACACCTTGTGTGATACGAAAGGCATTTTCAACTACCCATTTTCCATCTGAAGCACGAAGAATATTTGATTTTGGTTGAACAATTTCCACTTCTTCATCAAACAACAATCTAAAAAGAAGTTTAAAAGATTGTTCATTACCTTTGGCCAAATAAAAAGGCAAAAGTTGTTTAATTAAAAACGCCTTATCTACTTGAACATCTTTTGGTAAAAGGTCAGCAAATGTGTTGAAGAAGTTATCTTCAAATTGGCCTATTGAATAATCAACATCTGAAAGATAACGAAGGTCTTTTGATTTAACATTTAAATCATTATTTTTACCCGTTTGTTTATTTTCCAAAAACTCATAGTAAGCTTCTAGAAAGCGAATAAACGTAGGATATTCGTCCCGAACAAATTCAGGTACCTGACGATTAATCAGTAATGAAACTTTTTGTTCCGACATTATTGTTTGTTATTTGTTGTTAATGTGGTAACAATCGCTGCTGGGTCAGTAGTATCAATAGTAATAATAGTATTTCTATTAGATTCAATGATGCCTTTTTCTGCTTCAATTGTCATACGAATTAATTCATCTGTTGAATTAATAGTTAAAAATTTTATATCATTAATTACAACAATTCCAGTATCATAATATATTTTACCAGCATCAGCATTAATAATTTGTCTTTGAGCCAATGAGTCATAATAGATAGTTCTTAAAGTACCAACCTTTGCATCAATTACGGCAAGAGCTTCAGCACCATAACCATCACCACCAGAAATCGTTACTGTTGCCCTAGTGTATTCAATTCCACGATTTGTAATTGTAATCTTTTGAATACGACCATTAACAATAGTTGCTTCGGCTGTAGCATTTGAACCGTCACCATTAATTGTAACTGTTGGAGCAGTTGTATAACCTGAACCAGGATTCACTACTTGTATTTCAGAAATACCGGTATATGATTGTGGAGTTTCATCAAATTGTGCTGTTCTTATTGTACCAGTTGTATCAGTAATAGTAAATTCAGATGAAGTTAATTTATTAGTAATTGTACCACGATGTAATGGCACATTAAAATTAATAGTATAACTTGCAGAGGTATTTAATTGTGGTACAAATCTGCGTTGCACACGAACAGTTGTTTCTGAACCAATAACAGAATTCAAATCTGTTTGGTCTATACTATCTTGTAATTTAGATAGAACAAAACTTGCACCAAAGTTATTTAAATTTGTAGTTTGATAAGATATGATTGCATTTCTAATAGCAGTTTTAATTGCACCTTCTGTAGATACAGTTTTTCTTGGATCATATTGAACTGAAGATTCAATTAACAAATACAAATATTCTGGATCACGAATTTCGGCTTGAACAGATACAATAGATTTTGGTCCAATAATTTCGGAAATAATTCTAGCTTTTTCTAATTCAGAAATAAAATAATTTGTTTTTGGTTTTAATGCAATATAAACTTTACCATAAACTGGTGGTGATTCATTTTCACCACCCCAAACGGACAAAGAATCTACGCTTGGGTATTTTGATTTAATATACGATTCATAATCTTTGACTGTTACCAATCTGTTTTGATTTGCATATTGTGCTGCAGCTGAATATTTAATAGAATCTACCGATTCACGGATTGCTCCACCACTTGCAATATCTAAAACTTCAATTGCAATGTCTGTGTAACCACCAAGTGTAGTATCTGCAACAAATCCATCAACACCGTTTGCAGCTGTGCCGCTTGTTGTAAGATAGTTGACATTCACTAAAGCTCCATCTGTTAAAGCTGTACCAATTACTCCATTACCAAAATAAATTTCATAGTTGCCATTTTTAGATTCTTGTAAAAAATACACCAATGAAGTTGAATCTACATCTAAAATTTCTGTTACTTGATTGTAAACTTGCGTTGCTGTATTACCTGTTGTGTCTGATACAGTAACATATATTGTATTTGTATCAATATTAGTATCTGGCAAAACAAAGATGGATTTTGGATTTGAATTTTTATTATAATTGAAATTATAACTTACCAATTTACCTTCATACAATTCAAAGTTATCAAGAAAAAAACTAGTACCAGATTTAGTTACGGTTACATCTTGAAGTGATACAAAATTATATGAAATGTTATCAATTAAATTTGAACTGAATGTGGTGCCTTTAGCTACAGTTAAAGTTGCCGGTGTATTATTCAAAGTAGTCACAGTAATATTCACAATAGCTTTTGGAGCAGAGTAAGAATATGGAATATAACTTAATGTTTTTGCATGAGACACAACTGAATCACGCAACAATGCTGTATCCAAAAATGCCTCATTGGCAACCATGTTAAGATAGTAGGCATTATAGTGAGTATTGTAAGCTAAAATATCCAACAAAACACTAAGTCCAGAACCTTCAAAATTGTAGTCTGTGAACTCAGTTTGTTGTTGTAGATATGATTTTAGATTGGTCTTGATTGTATCAAAATCAAGGTCTGTAATTTGTAAACGAGCGTTTGTTGCCATTTATCGTATCCGTTCAAGGAGAAAATTAATTACTATGGGTGCAGTTTGGTTTACAATGAAAAACTCCAAGTAAACTTTAAACCCATTATTGTCATAGTCAGCGGTTACATTTATAGTTTTAACTGTTGCCCTAGGCTCATAATTTACGATAGTCCGCTCTATCTCATCTTTTATGGTGGTTGCTGTGATATTATCAAGATTTTCAAATAACAATCTGCGAACATTTGAACCAATATCTGGTTGAAATGGTCTTTCGTAGTGGTTTGTAAGTATAAGATTCTTTATGGAGTTGACAACAGCCATCGGACCGATGGACTTACTAATGTCTTTCCGAACTGGATGAATATTAAAATTCAAATCCAAGTCTTTAAAATCTCTAACAATATCTGTGGTAACTGTAGCCATATCTTATTTATGAGTTAAGCCGAGAGACAAGTTTGTCCGAACCAATATAATTATTAGCTAATTGCGTATCAATAGGCCCCATATTTGAGAATTGAGACACTTTACCAAAATCTTGAACCACTTGAGCGCTATTTCTAAAAAAAGTTATATCATGGTTTCTTCTAATATCAATCAAAGTGTTAGCAGTTTGAATGTGTGTGATAATAGTGTTTATCTGAGAACCAGTCAAATTTGATACATTTGTAACATTCAAAGAACTATTTAAACTAATTCTGTCAGTATAAATGATGGTGTTGTTGGCGTTCAATTGGTCAGTAACAAACAAACTGGTTAAACTACCCAATGATGCAGAGGCATTTGTTATACCATCAGTTTGATAAGTTAAATATATTAGAAATTTACCAAAACCCAAAGCACTTTCACGATATGGAAAATCTCTGGCAGAGGTACCGGCATCCGCAAGTGCGTTTACACCAGAAATATTATCAGTATGAGATTTGAACTGGTTTAAAGTTATTAAAAAGTTATTAGCCGTATTTGCTAAGTTTGCACCTTCACCTCTAAAGGCTAAAGGAAATGTGTTTGCTGTGAATACAGTATTCGCTGTTTGAAAAATTAAATTTGTATTTGCATATAATGATGTATACACATTTGCAGTTGGATTTTGATAGTACCCACCAGTATTATTAGCTGAAAGGTCAGTTACTTGCCATTCTTTTGGTAAAAAACTTGGTGATGAATTTAGATGAGCTATTGCTTCATCAGATAATGTAAAAACTGTTGTATTGTTGGAGTCAAAATCAAAACCCAATCTTCCATAAACACTTGCCATTTTATTTCCTTTTCATAGTATATTAACCTGCCGCAATTTCTGTAGTGCCTTTTGGTGCATGTGTTAATCTTAAAATATAATTAACTACATCCGATTCCCATATGGAGCCACCAATAATCGTTGTACTAAACAAAGATGTTAATGAAGCCGTTGTAACACTAAAACCAAATGTTCCAGATTTAAGAGCTCTAACATCACCAAATGAAGCAGTAGGAAAACCAACTGCCAATCCGCCGGTTAATGAAACGAATCCTAAAGGACCAGCACTAACACCTGTTCCCGCATCAACTCTAGTCTTAGAAGTAATTATGTCGCCTTGGATTGCTCCAGCAACATTCAAATCAGACCTTACTTGTACTACATCACTTGCAGCTAAAGAAATAGAATTAAAATCTTCACCAGATTGAATTGCAATATCGGCTTGACTTAGAAGAGTTAAATCATCAGTAGAACGAGCATTAATTTTTCCACCAACTTTAAGATTATAATTTCCTTTGACATCCAAATTATAATCACCTTTAACTTCCATGTTACAATCACCCATGACAGTTACACTACATCGGCCTTGAATCAAAACATTTTTATTTTTGATTGTAATTTCATAATCATCACCGAACACTTTATGTACTTGGTCGCCATTAGGATGCATCTCAATAAAAGTATAACTTTTGCCATGTTGTAAACGGATATTTTCACGGGTAGGTGTATCATCCATTGCGAATAGATGGCCGCCATCGGTCATTTTTACATCATAGTATGGATATACTGGTTGATTTGTTTCGTTTACACACGATTCAGGTTCTGTCCAACCTGAATCTCCAGCAACATTAGGTACATTTAATGGGGAAGATGATGACATATTATATTGGGTTCGCAGGTCTAGTAAATGGTTCAGTAACAGCTGCAGCTGCAGCAGAAAGATTTTGTGCTAACATTGCATCTAAAGCTTGTGAAGTTGCTGAGTTAGCTTCTTCTGCTGTTGGTGGTGAAAACAAAGCTACAGCTGTAATTGCTACACCAGCAACAGCTGTAGTTGTTTCTTGTACAGCTGATAATGTTTCATTCACAGCCGTGGTTGCATCTTTAGCAGCAGCTATAACATCTGCAAAACCAGCACTATCTGATCCAGTCAATCCTGCATCAATTGCATTTGGATCAGCACCACTACCAACTGCTGCAGCCGATGTTACAATACTAGTAAAAACACTAGCAATTAATTTTCTTAATCTCACTAAACAATCTGAAAGTAATTGTGCCAATTTTGCAGGCAGACTTAAAATCCATGCGATTATTGAACGAAGAGTTGCTATGTAAGCTATAACTTCTTTTGCAAATTCTGTAATTGGTTTAAGAATATACTTATTAAAATCTTTTAATTCTCTTGCAATATTTTTTAAAGTATTAATAAGAAATGTTGTTACTCCAGATGAGTCGGTTGCTCCTAACAATGCCAATAGTTTACGAACAGCTTCTCTGATTGTATTAGCGATAGCTTTTGTATATTTTGATAAATTTATATCTTTCTTCATTTCTAATATAAAATCACAAACATGACTTCTTTTAGCATTTGTATAATCAATTGCTTTACAATAATTTTCAGTTGCTGGTGTTGATGGTTGACCAGTTTCAGGAGTATTAACACTTGTTGGTGGGTTAGTTTCAACAATAATTCCAGCTCTAACATTAGTTTGAGCAACTATTCCAGATTTTCTAGCTGCTGGTTTTGATACCGGTGTCAGTTGAGCTTTCAACGCAGAAATTTGACCGGGAATAGTTGCAACTTCATTTTTATATCTGGCTATGATAACCTGATTAGCTTGTAGGTTTGGATTTAGACTTACTAAACCGTTACGAGCAATTCTTAGTCTGTCTTCTAAACGAGAGATTTGTGTTTGAATTTGTGCTTTTGTTTGTGCCTCAATAGCATTATCCGCTGCCCTTACTGATGCTTGTGTTGATGTAGTTGCCATTATATTTTCTCCTAAGCTTTTATTCCGGGTAATACACCCATCATTATAGGCATTTGAGCTTGTTCACCATCCATAAAAAATCCAAGAACCCATTCTCCAGAAGCTGGAGGTGAGATATGTTTAGAATTATTAAGTGGTATCATAGCTTGCGCCCAAGGTAAATCTTTTGTTGGTAAAATAGTTGGATTCTCATTATGCCATCCAAATATACGGACTTGACAACGACCAACCCTTAATGGGTCAACTCGGTTTTCTATAACACCAACCCACCATATAAAACCATTTAATCCAACAAAATTTGTATTCATTACGATTTTAATGCTTCCGTCATTTTAGTAGTTTGTTGTCTAACTAATGGTTTATTTGTTGAATCTGTAGCTACTTCAATAACAGTTTCATGCATATCACCTTTAATAACATGTCTTGTTGCAGTAACTATGTATTTGCCAGTTAAAGTTTGATCCAAACCTTCACCGACTTCTGTTTTTCCTGATTTGATAGGCATTTTTAAATTAATTATAGCACCAGAAGTTATACCAAAATTACCTGGAACATTTAAATGAATTGTTGTTTGTAATAAATTTGCAAGTATTGGTGCTCTTTGAAACACATACGCATGAGTATCATCAATATTTGTTCCTGTTTGTGCATCATTTTGTTTAACCCAACTTGTATCTTTACGAGTTGTGGCAAAAGCATATAATGAAACTTTAGAATCAAACATATGTGCAGCATCTTTTCCATCACGATTTGATGCGGCTGTAAAATTTGGATATTTGTTCAAATGCACTTTTGTTTTATTATATGTTTGAGTGAAATCTATTTTATTAATTTCAACTTGCCTTGTTAATGTGTCTATACCAATAAATTTACCAGAATAAACTCCATTTTTAATACTCTCAATATAATTTGTTGAATTAATAATTTTAGCTTCACGAGCACCATAAAATTCTTGGCCACCAGAAACTGAAAGGTTTTTTGGTTCAAAATTAATATTAATTATAGGTTCTTGTTGTATTAACTTTGTCAAAGAAACAAAATTATAACCATACTTGTTTTCAAAAAATAAAAAATTTGGTAAAGAATCTGTATCTACAGCTCTTTTACTTAACCAATCCATTGTATCAAATGGTGATAAATTTGGAATAATTACTGTATGCAAACCTTTTGAAGCTTCAATTAATCCTAACTTTTTAGAAGTAACACCAAGATATTTTTTCAAAACAACATTTACAATATCAGTATAAGTTCCATTAAATGATTGGTTGACTTTTTTTTGTTCAGAAAAAATCATTTCTTCTGATGCAAAATGTAAAATATAAATTTCAGAGTTTTGATTTATATTTTCTCTATTGCTTTGTTTATAAATTCTAAAAGTTTTTTTGAATGTGGTAGGACCAGATTCTTCATCTTTTAAAATTTCCATTGACAAGTATTCACTACCATCTAACAATAATTTAGATGACAATCCAATAGCATCTTGAATAAGAATTTCACCACGAATACATGGCATAAACATACTATCATAAATGTTTATTTCTTGATATACACCGGCAATATTTACATTACCCAATTTTGTAATTAGGGTTAAATCTTTTATCTTAAATTGTGTTGATTGAGATAAATTTAAACTCATGGGTTAAAAACATTTTTTAATTCTTGCTCAAGTGCATATGCAAATTCAGGTTTCAAAATTTTAATTTGCCTTTTATTTTCATTCTCTGCCAGTTCATAATCATAATATGTTTTATTCTCTTTTGTAACGGAAATTGTAATTTGATTGCCATCACTCAATGTCACATTACTTGATGTGACTGAAACATTTGCATATGTATTAGCATCAACTTGAACTTTTTTCTCCAAATATTCACCATTCTTTACTGTTGTTCTTTTTTCAACCGAATAATAAGATTGTGTGTTTTGTTGAGCCCAAACTAATCCAGTTTGACCAGCTGCTACATTTGCATTAGCTGTATACTTATCATCAATAAATGATATCAATGTTCTATAATCTAAAGGCCAATCCCATTGTGCGTCAACAACATCATTCATTGCCAAAACAATCCAATGACGCTCTGGAGAATCATATATTTTAGCGGCTATAATTTCTGGTGTATCACTATCTTGAACATTATATTTTTCATAAATTGATGTGTTTTCTTTGAAAGCTTGCTCAAGAGAAAATCTTGATATGATATTAGTAACAATATCAAGACCATTTGGTTTATCTTCTAAAGTGTAATATTCTTTGGGAAAATTATTAAAATATTTTGCCATTAATATCCTCCTGGTCCAAAATCAAAATCTGGTAATTTAGGATTAGCTGCTCCATTTGCGGTGACAGTAGGCCTTTTTCCAGTATTGGTGCGTAAATTATTTAATAGTGGACTACCTTTAACTATATATTCTGTCTCTTTGAATGATAAACTCAAATTGATACCAACAGGCATACCCGTTTTACCTCTTTCAGGTTTTGTGAGACCTGGAACTTCATATGCAGCAAAACCGCCAGGTGCATAATTTGTTTGTATACTTTCCAAAACACAAGTTGATATTCTTGGTATATTTGGATTAACTTGTCCATTATAATAAAAACCAATATCAAATTCAGAAGGAGGATATAAAAAATAACCTCCACTATTTGAAACTAGCTCTGGCGCTTGATGAAATCTTAATACATCAATAATTTTTAATACGATTTCAGCTTCTTGTTCATCTCTTGGAAACATAGCAAAATCAAATTGGAATGTACGGAAAGATGGAGAAGAATACAATATTTCTAACATTGGATTTTGAACCAAACCTCCACTACCAGCAGTAAATAGAATTTGGCCAGTTGGACCAGCAGAATTCAAAACACTACTAAAAAGAAAAGGTGCAACACTTTTAAGAAGTTGTTTTGCATCTACTGTATTTCCACTATTTTTATATGAATCTGTAATTGAATTTAATCCAGATAATACAGCTTGAGCTGTACTGCCTCCAGGTGTTACACTATTATAACCTTGATTATCAGAGAAGGTTAGATTATTAGGCATATAAAGCGCAATCGTATCTGATATTCTACGAATAGTTCTTACACCAATGTTACTTTTAGCTTGGCCAAGAAAACCACCAACAACATCTCCAACTCCAGTAGCGTTGTTAACATCATCGTAAATTTTTTTAACTAATGGAACATTGTCTCCTATAATACTAGCAGCTTTTGATAATAGTTTAGCAGAGTTAGCTAAAGTTCCTGCGGTTGTATACTCACCAAATGCACCTGCTAATGTTGCTTTATTTCCAAAAACTGTAGGAGCATCTCCTCTGACTTGAGTTCCTGGAAATGATGTGTTAATCTGTTCATTAATGTTTATAAGTATATAATGACCCTTATCAGCTGCACCTAAATCAATTGGATATCTAAATGTACTAGATTCGTACTGTGATGAAGTTAAAGCGCTTAAGAGGGTTCCAGAACGAGATTGTGTACCAAAAGTGATACCACCGCCTAAAAGATTAAAAAGTGCCATTGAAATTCCTATGAAAGATTGCTAGATATTTATATGACATTCGGTAACAAAACATACAAAGGAAGATTTAAACCTAACAATCCAAAGAAATACAATGGTGATGCCAACAACATCATATATCGTTCTACATGGGAAGTGAGGGTTATGAAATGGTTGGATGAACATCCAAGCGTGATATGGTGGGCTTCTGAAGAAATACACATACCTTACAAGTCACCGTTGGACAGCAAAATGCATCGTTATTTTCCAGACTTTATTGCCAAAATGAAACAAAAAGACGGGTCTGTAATGACTTATATTATTGAAGTTAAACCATTTAACCAAACTAAGATGCCGGTTCAGAAGAATAAGACCAAGAAGTATTTGCGTGAAGCTGCGACTTATCTGGTCAACCAAGAGAAGTGGAAAGCAGCTGACATCTTCTGCCAAGAACATGGTTGGAAATTTATGATTATGACGGAGAAGGAATTAGGTATTTAATTGAAAGCGGACACCGATACTTATAAGAAAATCCATTATTTTTTAGGTAATTATGGAATGAAAATTAGTGATATAAATAAACAATGGCATATTTAATAGAGAGAATCAAAGAACAATTAGGTAAATCGGGATATCAACCGAGAACTACTGCCGCAAGAGATTGGCTTAGGTCTAAGATACAAGACTTGAAACCTACACGCCAAACACTCCTAAGCGACAAGGAACGACTTAAAAATAGTACAATGATTGGTCGTATGTATTTCTATTTTTATGACCCCAAATTGAAAGATGAGTTGCCATATTACGATAGGTTCCCATTGGTTATACCAATAGAACGATACCAAGATGGTTTTTTAGGGTTGAATTTGCATTACATAAGCCCAAAGCAACGCATCAATCTTTTAGATGCATTAAGTGAATATGCATCAAATTCAAATTATGATGAGACAACAAGACTTCGGTTAACATGGAGAAAATTGCAATCTGTGGGTGCAGCCTTCAAGGCAAAACCTTGCATTAAAAAATATCTCTTTAAACATGTTGATAGTAGATTTCTTGAAATAACGGCAGACGAATGGGATATTGCAGCACTATTACCATTCCAAGACTTTAGAGGCGCATCTGCAAATAAAGTATACAACGACTCTAGGAATAAAACTTAATGACTTTTTCTCCACAATTATTTTTATCTAATATCAAAGCAAAAGATGGATTAGCTAGACCGGCTAGATTTGAAGTTATTCTTCCAATACCAAAATATATAAGTGAATTTGTTTCACAATCAATTTTTGAAAAATTATTAGATTTGCCTAATACAATACTTGCTGATGCTGCTGCTCTTGCAAATAAAGCTTTAGGTAGAAATGGTCCGCAAAACGAACAATCAAAAACATCAAATGCTTCAATCAGCCGATATCTTGCACTTCAATGTGAATCAGCTGAACTTCCTGGCAAAACAATATTGACACAAGATGCTAGAGTTTATGGACCAGGATTTAAAGTTCCATATCAAACACAATACGGTGATACCACTTTAACATTTCTTTGTACGAATGAGTTTTATGAGAGAAAATTGTTTGAAAGATGGATGGAAGCTATTATGCCAACCGACACAAATAATTTAAGATTTCCAAAAGGAAAATTGGGCCCAAACGGAACTAGATATTTAACTAATATAAAAATTATCCAATATGATGATTTTATTAAACGAATTTTTGCTGTTGAATTGGTTGACGCTTTTCCAATTGGAATTGCATCACAAGCATTAAATTGGTCAGAAGATAATTTTCATAGATTAGCAGTTCAATTTGCTTATCAAAAATACAATGTGATTTATGAAGGAAGTTATGACCTTGTTGCAGCTGCAACCGATTATTTTGGTGCCAAGGGTGCTAGAATATTTGATAAAGCCGGACAACAGGTGAATAATAGTATAGGGAATGTTTTTAATAGAATATTTTAATTTGATGGAGATAAAGTATGTTACCAAAAATTGATGTGCCTGTTTTTAGTATTAATTTAATATCAAGCGGCAAAGAAGTTAAGTTTAGACCATTTACGGTCAAAGAAGAAAAATTGTTTTTAATGGCTAGCGAAAGTCAAGAGTTTAAAACAATTATTGATACAACAAAGCAGGTTCTGAATAATTGTATTATTTCAGATATTGATGTTGATAAGTTACCTATATTTGATATTGAATATTTGTTTTTAAATATTCGTGCAAGGTCGGTAAGTGAGATTATTAATTTAAGTTATAAATGTAATAATGATATCAAAAACGAAGAAGATGTGGAAACTCACAAGTGTGCGAATGTTGTACAGATTGATTTAAATGTTTTAGACATTAAACCAGAGAGTAGTAAAAAACAAGAAACAAAAATTGAAATTACTGAAAAACTTGGCATAGTTATGAAGTATCCAAATTTCAATACCATTAAAGATTATGATGGACAAAATGAAAATGATATTGTTTTTAAAATGACAATTGATTGTATAGATTACATTTATGACGGCGAACAAATTTATTATGCTAAAGATGCAACGGAAGAAGAGTTGGTTGAATTCATTGAAGGCATGCAATCAAAAGATTTAGAGAAAATTAAACATTTTTTTGAAAACATGCCAAAGATTTCAAAAGATGTGGATTTTAAATGCAACAAATGTGGATACGAAGAAAAAATTACAGTTGAAGGACTAGAAAGTTTTTTCGTCTAAGTTTTGGTTATGAAAACCTAGGGAATCTCTATCAAACTAATTTTGCATTAATGCAACATCACAAATATAGTTT